>PJEL010000125.1_pt1 | contig 87595 bp, 87 predicted proteins | sample 1853271 | NCBI WGS metagenome assembly PJEL01 (sample SAMN08108733, study PRJNA415343) | Invertebrate metagenome, whole genome shotgun sequencing project. | host: Globobulimina | place: Sweden: Gullmar Fjord | collected 2015-08
GGCTGCCCATGCGTTTGCCTCATCTCATGTCATGGTGCTGTCTCAATCGTCTGCGGTCTGCATCCATGTAATATTTAACTCGTCATCATATATAAGCCCGTTTCCCCTATCGAGAAGTCCTGCTGATACCGCAGGGATAAATATGAAGAAGGTTGCCATGGCTATTATTGATATGGCCAGTATCTTCATGACTGAGGTTAATTGAATACCTTGGTCTTTGGCGGTTCTTTGGCAGATAGTTCCGAGAATGAGAAGCCTGTCATGGCATCAATGTCAGCTGTAAGTTCCTGAAGCCTAAGCGACCTCTCTATTCTCTTCCATGTGTCTGTGCCGGGCTGAAGCAGTATCTCGATCTGGAGCCTGCGTCTTTCATAGTAAAGCCTTGTCACTTCATTCAATACATCATCCCTGAGCTGCACCATCAGCCTCGATCTGGTATCGATAGATGTCTGATCACTGCTCCAGATGATGTCTCCGAGATCCCATGCAAGAGAGACAGACCACCCCTTGTCTTTTCCCTCGGTGATATCATCATCTGTGTATTTTGTGGTTGATGTGCTGTAAAAATATGTACTGCTCTGCCAGTCTTTGCCTTCGCCGAAATCCACCCTCAGGTTGGGAAGCCATGCTTTTCTAGCTGCATTCTTCCTCCACTTGTTTATCTTGTCAGGATGTACTTCTGCATATATTATTGCGGCCTTCTGAATATCTTCTATTGTCGGTTCATTATCAAAGTAAGAAGTTATTTCCTCAGGATCATCAGCAGAGTATTCGGTTTTGATAATATGTGTATTAACTGCACTTTTATATATCCCTTTGTCAGTTGCCGCCCAGATTGAGGCTGTTTCACCCGCTGCTTCAAAGGTATATGCAAGCTGATTGATGTTGACTGTGTCCAGTCCGCTGTAGCTTTGGGTCCACCTGTCTGAGTCATTTGAGTATCTGAATATTCCTCTGCCTGTAGCTGCATAGAGGCAGCATCTTTTCTCAGGGTCAATGATCATATGTTTAATGTCACCACTGATGAGACCGGAATTGCTTGCGTGTTTCCAGGCTATGCCGGAATCTTTACTTATGAAGAGCCCCTCAGATGTTGCCAGATAGATGGTGTTGTTTCCGTTAGGGGCTATGATCGTTTTCTTGATTTTCATGGATTCAAGTAATACGTCTGTTGAAGAGATGTCTTCGTTATTCATTATCGTTTCGTCATCTCGGGGGTCTTTGTAAGGTAGAGTGAATATTGTTTGCCACATTTTGCCGTTGTCAATACTTTTATATAAAACGTTATTCAGAGATGCATAAATAACAGTTGGGTTATCATCCCCGACAGTGATGCCTGTAACAGCTTTGTTTGACGGCAGGCTCTGATTCCTGACCCAGCTGCTGCCGTTATCTGTTGATATGAAGAGGCCTGATGCTGTTCCTGTGAATATGTGCATATTACTGAGGGGGCTGAATGAAATGCTGAATATGAAATTTTCATTGCTGCCTATTCCATGGAATGCTTTTGTCCATGTGCTGCCATTATCATTGCTGATGAAAAGACCGTCGCTGGTGCCGGCTGCTATAACATTTGGACTGAAGGGGGAGGATTCGATGGAGGTTATCTCTACACTGGTCCCTCTGAATGAGAGTAGCTCATTCCATCCGTTTCCATCTGCTGATCGCCTATAGAGAGCCTTTTTAGAGTTGGTTAATATTTTTCCTGAATTATCAAAACTTGCACTCACACCTGTAAGCTGCATATCTTTGATGCCGTTGCCTGCGTAAATCCACTGCATGTCATGATCATTGATGTGTTGAAAGCTGTAACTGCTGGCTGTAAAGAATATCAATGTGATCGTTATAGCTAATATTATCTTCATTTACAGTGCTCCGGTGTTTTTGGTAATGCCTGTCTATTTGTTAAGCGGCCTTTTCGCTGCTCGGCCATAGCTCCTCCACCTTCTTGCCAAGTTCTCTGGCTATGGCCCATTTGATACGCCTGGATTCACAAGCACCTTTAATAACGTTGCAGACAGCTACATTAGATACTCCCAGTTTTCTGGCTATATCTACCTGCTTAATATCTTTTTGGATTAGAAGAATTTTAATATGTTTGCCCAAAGTTGCAGCCTCCCATTATTTAACGATTATAAAAAACATAACAATGGTAACCAAAACGGCATTAAATGTCAATACAATAATCATATGTTAATTTATTAACCTGTTTTTATTGTTAATGCGGTACAATTGTATAAGGTCATGCAGATCACTTTTATGCTGAGCGGGATTTGTTGGGTCGGAATAATGATCTTTGAAAATTATAAAAGCCGTATATATAGTTTGAAAGGCTTTTGAATTGAAGTACTGAGTTGAGTAAGGGCGGGATTAATATAAATTATTTATAATTTTATATATAAATATGACCAAAATCATAGCAAATGAATAATTAATTGTTTAACATAAAGACATGTACCAGAGTAATGTGGAAAACACTGTAACCATTTAATAATATTCATGAAATTCACATTTTTACATGGTATATTAATATTACTCTGCAAACTTGACTGTATAGTAATAATATGCAAAAATTACCATAGAAACGAGGTGCTGATATGGGAAAAGAATTAGGACAGAGAATAAGAGTAGCAAGAAAAGCGATGAAGCTTACGCAGGAGAAGCTGGCCAAAAAATTAGGCATAGCTTATCCCACCCTTAATAAGTATGAAAATGGACACCGCACACCTGACGCTGAACTTCTATCCATGATGTCGACTATACTTGACTGCGATCCGGGCTGGCTTTTGAGCGGGGAAGAGCTGGATTTTGAGAACCTGCCTAAACCTAAGGGCGTCTCGATCTTCAGGGTACCTGTTTTAAACAAGGTTACAGATGACTTCCCCAGGAATGTTTCAAAAGAGATTGCAAGTTATATATGCATACAGGATATTCCTGAAGGGGCCTACGCAATTATTATGAAGGGTGAGAGTATGTCTCCAACTCTCAGAGATGGCGACTACATAATATTTATGCCGGGCGTGGCCATTAATGACGGGGATGTTGTTATCGTCAGGAATGAGTGGGGAGAGTCCATACTCAAGAGGTACAGGGAGCGTACGGGTGAGATCTATATGGTCAGTGATAATCCTGAATACCCGATGGTCAAGCTTCAGGAAGAGTGTAAGATCGTTGGGAAGGTTATCCAGGTTCTGAGAAAAATTGCAGTTTAACTCAGATCACTGAACCGTCTGCTGCTATGGCTAAAAAAATAAGCTCAAATGATATAGTCTCTGTTGAAGAAGTCCTGCTGACGAGCGCTATTGAGCAGGAAGCACTTATAAACCTTCTTGTGAAGAAGGGCCTCCTCAACAAGACAGAGATATATGAAGAGATAAGGAAGGTCAGGGAAGACCTTCAGATGCACTCCTGATGTGCCTCCCGCAATAACTGCCTGATCTGCCTTCTCTGGTTTGACTTATTTCATATTAATTAATAACATTTATTTACAGGTATATCACCCTTAAGTCAGTGATTTGCCTGACTTCACCTTTAGACTTAATGGGAGGGCTGTGAATGAGGCCTTTTTATCAAGTAGATGATTATCTCCACGTTCTGGAGGTCTACAACAATAATATATGGCCCATTCAGGCTTATGCCTACGCGCTTGGCGGCATTGCCCTTCTTCTTGTCTTCAGGAAAGAGAGAAGTTCAAGCCGTATCATATCCGGATTGCTCGGTTTATCATGGATCTGGGTCGGCCTTGTTTTCCATATTAATTATCTTGCGCTTGTAAGTGAAATGGCCTATTTTTTTGGGGCCGTATTTGTTCTTCAGGGAGGTCTGATACTCTGGCATGGTCTTATATCAAGATATTTTGGAAGCCTCAGGCCAAGGTTAGCTTTTCAATTCAGCTTTAATATATTTTCAATATTAGGCGTTTTTTATATTTTGTCTTCGATGCTATTTTATCCGCTAGCTTACTACTCATATGAATATACCTATCCTGGGATCCCTGTCTTTGGAGTTTCGCCTTCCCCGGTTGCTGTTTTTTGTCTGGGGATGTTTCTTACTTCTGTAAGAAGGGTGCCTCCCTATTTGTTGATCATTCCTGTTGCCTGGTTTGTAATCTCATTCAGTATATTTATGCATTTGGCAGTTAGGCTGGATATTTTATTTTTTATTGCAAACCTGGCAGGAGCGCTTCTTGTTATTCTAAACAACAGACATAAAGATAGGTTGAGTGTTAAGGTGGAAAGGTCTTTCTCAACCTGACAGGATCACATATTGATTTTACAGTGAAAACGAAAGAGGTTACTTTATTATTTCTGTCCCGATACCTTCTTCAGTGAATATCTCCAGAAGCAGAGCGTGAGGAACCCGCCCGTCAATTATATGTGTCTTCTTAACACCCGCCTCGAGCGCTGTATGGCATGCCTGTGTCTTTGGAATCATGCCGCCCTTGATAATCTTTTTTGCTTTAAGTGATTTCATCTTTTTCTCATCCAGAGTGGAGATAAGCTTGTCTTTGCCGTCAAGAATTCCCTCTGTATCTGTAAGAAGTACCAGCTTCTCAGCCTTAAGAGCGGCGGCTACCTCGCCGGCTACATAATCGGCATTAATATTCAGGGTCTCATTTTTCTTTCCTGCGCTTATAGGTGCTATAACCGGGATAAAACTGTCCCTCTCCACAGACGAGAGTATCTTCGGGTTTACCTTCGCAACCTCACCTACCATCCCGATGTCTATTATTTCAGGAACACCTGTCTCAGGTGATACCTTCTTTATTACCTTTTTCCTGGCCTCTATAAGATTCCCGTCCTTACCGCTTAATCCTATGGCCTTGCCGCCATGGCTGTTTATAAGTGAGACTATCTGCTTGTTGATCAGTCCGCCAAGCACCATCTCAACAATATCTATCGTCTCCTCATCAGTCACCCGCTGTCCATGAAGGAACTCCGGGGTCTTTCCCATCTGTTTCATTATGCTGTTTATCTTCGGGCCGCCGCCATGGACTATAACAGGCCTTATCCCTATGAAGTTAAGAAGAACGATATCCTGAGCAAACGCGTCCTTCAGCTTCTCGTCCACCATGGCCGCACCGCCGTACTTGATGACGAAGGTCTTTCCGTAGAACTTTTTGATATACGGAAGTGACTCAATGAGTATGTTTGCTTTTTCAACTATCTTTTTCATTTTTTATTCCTGAACAGACTTCATTATACCAGACATTTATTCATCATGCCCTGCCCATAAGCTCATCTATCTTTGCCCCAATATCGTTGGATCTCATGATGGTGGTGCCTATAAGCATCGCATCAACCCTGCTTCCCTCAAGTGCTTCAACATCAGCTCTTGTATCAAGTCCGCTTTCACTTATAACGATCTTGTCCTTGGGAATATCTTTCAGCAGCTCAAAGGTGGTCTTCAGGTCTATATCCAATGTCTTCAGGTTTCTGTTATTTATCCCTACTATCCCTGAGTCACAGATGAGCGCAGTCTCAAGCTCCCTGTGATTATGCACCTCTATCAGGCAGTCAAGCGACAGTTCACCTGCCAGCCCCATAAGGTCCTGAAGCTGTGACCTTTCAAGTGCAGCAACTATCAAAAGTAAGGCATCAGATCCAAAGGCCCTTGCTTCATATATCTGGTATTCCTCAAATATAAAGTCTTTTCTCAGAAGGGGCTTCTCAGTTATTCCCCTAGCGCTCTTAAGGTAGTCAAGACTGCCCTGAAAGTAACGGCTTTCAGTAAGGACAGAGATGGCTGAGACATCCTTCTTGTCATAAATAGATATTATCCCGTCAGGATCAAAGTCATCCCTTATCAGCCCTCTTGAGGGCGATGCCTTCTTAAGCTCTGCAATAAGCCTGACCTTTTCACCTTCAGGCCGCTTCAAAGCAGACATGAACGAGACGGTCTTTGCAGCATCCTCAACAGCGGCTTTAAGCTCTGAAAGAGGTAGACTGCTCTTTACACTCTTTAACTCATCAGCCTTATGTTCTATAATTTTCTGAAGTATACTCATTAAGCAAGATTGTATATGTAAGGGAGTGGCTTTTTCAAGTTATTTGACTTATGATATTTACCGGATCAAGCTGTTTATCAATAAAAGGAAGATATGTTCATTGAATCTATCAACAATGGTATAAACCTTGTACACAGCAACCTTCAGCTGATTTATATCAGAATTGCACTTATTTTTATCAATATTGCCGGTTTTTTTGTAATAGTCGGGCTTCCTGCGGCCGCTGCAGTTGCAAGCTTCGGTATTGATGCTGAGCACCTTGATGATCTTTTCATGTCAATAGTACAGGATCCGGAAGGTGCCGTGTCTGCCTATGTGGGATTTATGCTTCTCATATTGCTTTCTTTATTTATATACACTGCTTTTGCTTCAGTGCTTCACCTATATGTCTTGAGCGGTACGCTGGGAGCTTTGAAGAGATCGGCTTTGAAGGAAGGTGAGGTATTCAGCTTCTCATCCTTTTTTTCTGAGGCCAGGAGATATTTCTTTTTGCTGGTGGGGCTGATATCAATAACATCGCTTATCTTTCTTGCTGTGCTCATCATGTTTTCAATATTGAGCGGAATAGGTTCTGAGATGGGGTCGCTTATTTCAGGCGGCGGTGAGTTCATGAAAGACTTCACAGACTCTTTCTTTATGTTTTCAGGGGTGATATTCGGAGGCATAATTTTAGCCGCTGCTTTTATCTTTATTATCTATTCAATTGTGATATCTGTGACGAGTGAAGATGGTGTGATGGATACGATTAAAAGGACATCTGTTTTTCTCATGGAGAAGCCCTCTGCATTCCTCTTCTTTATCATCCTCTCAATAGGCCTTCTGACGGTAAATGCGGTATTTTTCTTTCTTCATCTTCCTATGAATATGCTCTTTGATAATACACTTCTTGTATCGCTGATAGTTGTGATGATAAATACAGTGGTGCAGAGTTATCTGATGGTCGTATTCTGGGGCTGTCTGATAGCCTTTTATGTCAAGGCATCGAATTACAAGGTGTCGCGTGTTACATATGATATTTGATTATTGTTTGGTTTTGTCATTCTCGCAAGCGAAGCGCGTCGGGAATCTTTTTGTATAACGATTCTGGACAAGGTCGGATCGACCAGGCCAGAATGACTAATTGTAAATATGTCTGGTAGAGATACACGGCTTACAGCTTTGCATTCCACTCCTCAGTTGAATATTTTTCTGCCTCAAGCTCTTTGGCCAGCTTCAGTTCATACTTACTGGGTTCATCGGTTATCATCCTGGCATTAAGGACATTTTCAAACGACCTCTTCAACGACTGTACAAGTTTGCCGTAGCTCTCTTTGTCCCTGCATTTATCCACCGCTCCTATGCCGCTGAAGTCATCATCTCCGCTGCCTTTAAGTATTTTTCTAAGCTCATCTTCATTAAATCCGAATAGCAGCGACCCATGCTGAAGAAACCCATCTTTATAGCGTTTCTGGGCACTGCCGATGACCTTTTTATTATTTACAGTCACCTCACCGTAAGAGACGACCTTGAAGCATGCGGGGCTCTTCTGGTCAGCGGCTCTCTTTCTTGTAAATGATATCTCTGCGTCAATGCCGCACATCTTCATGCCCTCTACAAGGGCTGTGCTGATAATCGTGTAGTCGTTATGCAGCTTTCCGTTGAACTTCATAGAATTTTTTTTTGCACAGAAGCTGTATGTAAGTTCGTCATCATGAAGAATGGCCCTGCCTCCTGTCTGCCTTCTTACAATTGGATAATCTTTTTCATTGCAGTATGAACGATCAATATCAGATATCTTCTGGAAATATCCGAGGCTCAATGTCGGCCTTTCCCATTTGTAGATGCGAAGGGTGGGGGGAGAGAGTTCCTTTCGGACAGCCTCGCATATCGCTTCATCAAGCGCCATGTTGTAAAAGGCGTTCTTCTCTTTCTGAATTATGATCCGGGTGAAGTTCATGTTGGATATTGAAAGGTTACTTCTTCAGGATGACTTTGTTGCTCACGAGTGAGATCTCCGCTATCCTGCCTTCAAATGACTTCTCTTCGCCAAAGAGGTTCTTGAGGTAGACCTTCCCGTCCTCAGGCCTTATGATATTGACGCTCTCAAGAAAGAGCTCTTCCTCACCATCTTTGTCTATATAAGCATTTGCCTCACACATATCTTCCACTCTCCTTGTTTGTTGATGATAATAAAGTATAAGTGAAATAGCGGAAGGCGGTCAATTTTGCAAATACAGACACCCCACCTAACCTCCCCTTGGGATCGAGTCGAATTGGTAAAGGGAGGAGTTAAAGACACCCCTCTGTGTCTCCCCTTGTAAAGGGGTGAATTAAATAATCCCCTCTTATCCAAGGAGGGGCAGGGGAGGTTAATGATAATGCTTTTTCTGTTTTTAGAATGTTTTCACGACGATTCCGGACAAGCCAGAATGACAGTATGATTTAGTGAATTAATTATTAATGAAGAGTTAATATATAGCATTACCATGATAGGAAAGATAAAGGAGATCTAAGAGAGTCTATGGATTTATATATTTTACTGGCCGTCTTGATACTGTACTTTGTAGTAAAGCCTCTTATATTAAACGACCTTAACGCTGATGAGGCGAGGAAGATGTTAGAGGAGGGAGCTGTTGTTATTGATGTGAGGACTGACAGGGAGTATGAATCATCGCACCTTGACCCTGCGCTCCACATACCCTTGTCTGATATTAAGGAGAGGATAGGCAGAGCCGTATCTGAGAAAGATAAGGACATCCTGCTTCACTGCAGAAGCGGCAGCCGCTCATTTGCAGCCAAACGGATGCTTAAGGGCATGGGCTACAGCAATGTATACAATCTCGGCTCTTTCCGCAGGGCAAAGAAGATGGTTGCATGAGCAGGACACTAGACCCTAAAGAGTTTGGCCTTCATCCGACAACCGTTCTGCAAGAAATGAGTAAAGGTCATATCGCAATAGTCATCTCACGTAAGAGCCGTATAATCATGTCTGACGGAAAGAAGATACTTGATAAGGCGGTAAAGATAAAAGAAGTAAAGCCAGATTGTAACGTAAGTCTCAAGACCTCAACTCCCCTCTGCAGTAAGACCAGGGCTTTTTTAGAAGAGAATGGGATAGAAGTGGTCTGAATTCATCAGGCTAAAGACGAACTCTCCAGATACTCCGAAGTCATCAATTTCCTGCTCAGCAGATAATTGATATGCCTGTCCATCAATCCTGAAAGTTCAGAGAGCACATCGGGTTGAGGCTTGAGACGGCTGAGCTTCTCTGCAGGCCACTCGATGCAGTGGGTGTAGAATGTAGCTGTTCCGCTGCTTACCTTCATGGGAGGTTCATTAGCCAGTTCAGGTGCACAGCTCAGGCATAGGATCGAACCTGCATGAGGGAAAAAGATATCTCCTTCTGTATCGCACCTTCCGCAGCTCTTTAACCTAGGGGCATAGCCCACCAGGACAAGCAGTCTTATCTGTGTGATAAGGTACATCGCATCTTTGGGGTCGTCACAGTGGGACATCAGGAACCTGAGAGAATCCAGAAAAAATGGGAATGCCTTTCTGCTTGGTATATCCGACGGCGTCAGTGATATGAGTATCTCTGCAAGTTTTGAGATGTTTATAAAGTCCTCGTAGTTTTCCCGCAGTTTATAAAAAGAGTTGATGATATCTGACCCGGTAACCTTCTGCATGGCCTGCTCTTTGCCCCAGAGTGATATTTTTGAGTGGGTGAGAGGCTCAAGGCTGCTGCCGAACCGGCTCTTTGTCTTTCTCGGGCTTTTGGCAAAAGTGCTGATGATACCCCTGTCAGGGGTGAGGAAGGTTACTATGAGGTCGGCCTCTCCGTACTTCTGTGTCTTTAGAACTATCCCTTCGGTCTTTGTAATCATATTAAGTAGTTGCTAATTACAATTTTCTAATGTCAGGAAGAATTGGAATTTGATAATTGAAATTTGGAATTTATTTGATATTTGGTGCTTGATATTTGTGATTTTAAGCATTAGTTTTTTGATCAAAAAACTAATGCTTTTTACATCACATTCCCGAAATCTTCGGGCTTAAGGTTCTTAAGCCATTCCTCCAGTTCGTCATTGCTCTTAACTTCTATAACGCTCTCATCAACAAAAATAGGGGCGTTCATCCTGGTTGCCACTGCAATTGCATCGCTCGGCCTTGAATCTATGGAGACCATCATTCCGCCTCCCTTATCAATGTATATGCCTGCGTAATAGGTGTTATCAACGATGTCAGAGATTATGACCTTTGTGACCTTCATGTTAAGGCCGGAGAGTACGTTCTTGATGAGGTCATGGGTCAGGGGCCTTGGAGTGGATATCTTTCCGAGGGAGAGGGCTATGGAGTCAGCTTCAGATTTACCTATCCAGATTGGCAGGGTGTCAGTACCCTCTACCTCCCGCATGATCAAAATATACATATTGCTTCTGGGGTCAAAGAGCAGACCCTCTATCTTCATCTGTTTAAGCACTTTAACTCCTCACGTGTAAGTCAACTATTATAGTATTTTTTAGAGAAATTTTCTTTTGAGAAGATCAAAAGGAGAGTTGAAATGGCGGGTGAAAAACATGGGCGGTCATCTGAAAAGATGACCGCCCATAAATGAAATCGTTATTTATTGAAGCTGCTTAAGAGCTTCCTCAATCCTGTCGAGGCCTTTTCCGATATTCTCCATTGAGATGGCATAGGAGAGTCTAATGTACCTGTCATCACCAAAGGCAACTCCCGGCACTGCCGCTACATTCGCCTCATCAAGGAGATAGGCTGAGAGGTCAAGGGATGAATTAATCGCCGTGTCTTTGAACTTTTTGCCGTAATGTGCCGACATGTTGGGAAATGTATAAAAAGCGCCGACAGGCGTTACGCATGTGACCCCCTCCATCTTGAGAAGGCGCTCCATCATATACTTTCTTCTCCTGTCGAACTCTGCATGCATCGGAGGGAAGAAGTCCTGAGGGCCATTCAGCGCTTCTACAGAGGCCTTCTGTGCGATTGATGTAGGGTTAGATGTAGACTGGCTCTGTATCTTTGTCATCGCCTTTATGACATCTTTATGTCCTGCTGCATAACCTATGCGCCATCCTGTCATGGAGTGAGACTTTGAGAGTCCGTTCACAACTATGGTCCTCGACTTTATCTCATCACCGAGAGAGGCGATGCTGATATGCTCGAAACCGTCGTATACAAGTCTTTCGTATATCTCGTCAGAGATTATATAAAAGTCATGCTTGATTGCCATCTCAGCAAGTGCCTCAAGGCTTTTTCTGTTGTAGCCGAGTCCTGTTGGGTTTGAGGGGCTATTGAGTATGAATGCCTTTGTTTTGTCAGTTATCTTTTCTTCGAGCAGTTCAGGAGTGACAACGAATGAGTTCTTCTCATCGGTCATTACAGTGACTGGTACGGCGTCATTCAGTTGTGCCTGAGGGGGATATGAGACCCAGTAAGGAGCAGGAATCAGCACCTCATCTCCGGGATCAAATAACGCCTCTGCAATATTATACAGGCTGTGCTTTGCCCCACAGGATACGATTACCTCATCTTTTTCATAGGCAAGCCCATTATCGTTTTTGAACTTCTTGATTATGGCCTCTTTCAGTTCATCTGTGCCGCCTACAGGCGTGTACTTGGTAAAGCCGTCCTTTAAGGCTTTTATAGCGGCATCTTTGATATTTTCGGGTGTGTCAAAGTCAGGCTCTCCTGCACCGAAACCGACTATGTCGACTCCTGATGCCTTAAGCGCCTTGGCCTTTGCGTCAACGGCAAGTGTGGGTGATGGCTGGATGGATTGTGATCTTTTTGATGGTTTCATGTCGCATTTCCTTTTCTTAAACTATTTATAATAACTTTCTGATCTGTAAAATTTAGCATTTTGGCTCTTGATTTATCAACCTCTGGATCTAAACGGCACAAGGTTTGTTTATTGCTGGAAATTGTCAATCATAATCTTTTATGCCATAATAAAAGCCATGAAATTCCTTAATAAATATTTAATTTTACTGCTTATTTCACTTATTGTATCAGCATGTTCACTTTCACAAAAGTCTGTAGTTCCGGCTGAACCTTCCGCTTCTGCTGATTTTTCAGAAGATGCATATTACTACTACATCCTTGCTGAAGATGAGAAGCTTTCACATGATAGGGAATCGGCACTGAAGTATATGTTGACTGCGGTAGAGAAGGATCCTGAGTCTGCATACCTCAAGACAGAGCTCGGCAATCTCTATTTTGAGCTTAAGATGGTCGACGATGCAGTAAAGGTTGCAGAAGAGGTGCTTGAGAAGAACCCTGAGAATATCTCAGCCCTTTCATTGATCGGGAGAATACATATAAGCCGTAATGAGTTCCATGAGGCTTCAGGCATATATGAAAGGCTTATTAAGGCTGCTCCTGATGATACAGGCCCGTACATTCATCTGGCCTTTATATATTCCAGTATCAAGGAGCACACTAAGGCGATAAGGATCCTTGAGGATGCAATTGAGATCGAACCCGGGAATGCAACGGCAATGTACTGGCTTGGAAAGGTCTATGTAGATCTCAAGGATTATGATATGGCAATTGAGAACCTGAAGAAAGCTGCTGACATACATCCGTCCTTTGAAAGCGCGTACAGGCTGCTGGGCGGGATCTATGAAGGTGTAGGCAGGCTTGATGAGGCGATTGAGAGTTATGAGGCGGTGGTAGAGATGAATCCCCATGGCATGGATATGATGAGGCGCCTTGTCATGCTTTATATAAAGGAGGGGAAGACTGATAAGGCGATTGATAGGCTGAAAGAGAGGTCTGTGTTACAGCCTGATAACCTGGAAGCACACATGATGCTTGCGAGCATATATCTGGAGTCAATGGATTATATGAAGGCAGTTGATGAGATGAATATAATACTCTCATTGCAGCCGGATAATAAAGAGACGATGTATGAACTTGCGAGGGTGCTTGCTACCATTGATAAGGTGGATGAGGCTATCGAGTTATATATGAAGCTGACCGAACTGGTGCCCGAAAGTCCATCTCCCTACCTATCGCTTGGCATTTTATATATGAAGAAAAAGGATCTCAGTATGGCGGAGGAGGTGCTCAAGAGCGGGCTTGCAGTTGCACCTGAGCATGATGAGATGCATTTTTATCTTGCCACTGTTTACGAAAAGACAGGTGATTTTAACAGTCTGGTCAAGAGGCTTAAGAAGACACTGGATATCAACCCTGACCATGTTGATGCCTTGAATTATCTTGGGTATGTTTATGCGGATAAGGGGATAAACCTTGACAATGCTCTGGAGCTGATAAAAAGGGCGATAGCCCTTAAACCTGACGTGCCTTATATAAGAGACAGCCTTGGCTGGGTATATTATAAAAAAGGCATGTATGATGATGCCCTCAGAGAGATCGAGGGTGCCAGCAAAGAGCTGAATAAGGACCCTGTTGTCCTTGAGCATCTCGGTGATGTTCATTCCGCACGCAACAGCCGCGGGCCGGCCCTTAAGGCATGGAAGAGGGCACTTGAGTTTTACAACAAGGATGAAGAGCTCAGGAAGAGGATAGAGAGAAAGATAAAAGAGGTTGAGGGCGGGGAGCCTTCAGGCCTTTGACATGCGGCAATGCTAACTCTTAAGGCCCCTGCCAAGATAAACTGGTTTCTTAATGTGGTGCGTCGCCGTGATGACGGCTTCCATGATATCCGCAGCATTGTACAGAAGGTCACGCTATATGACCAGCTCTTCTTTTCTGTTTCAGATGATCTGGAGCTTTCCACTGACTTTGATATACCCGCTCAGGATAATCTGGTCTATAAGGCGGCGGATCTGCTTAGAACGAGATATGATATTACAAAAGGAGCACTTATAAAGCTTGAGAAGAATATCCCCGCAGGAGCAGGGTTAGGGGGCGGCAGCAGTGATGCAGCGGCGACACTTATGGGCCTTAATAAGCTCTGGGAGCTTGGGCTTTCAAAGGATGAGCTGTCAGAAACAGCGCAGGAGCTGGGGTCGGATGTGCCTTTGTTCTTATATGATTCTCTCTCTTATGTTTATGGCAGGGGAGAGATGGTTGAGTCTTATAAAGCTTCGCTGCCTGTTCACATGCTTCTTGTAAAGCCTGATTTTGATGTCTCAACCGCCTGGGCGTATAAGAACGTTGTGGAGCCGTCTAAGGACGATAAGTTGACAAAAAAAGGCGTAAAAGACAATAATATCAGGTATTTTATCAGAAAAATCGGGGATGCTGAGATCTCTGATATTACTGGCGGTATATTTAATGACCTTGAGGATGTTACGGTCAGGAAATATCCTGTAATAGATGAGATAAAGAGGCGGCTGGTCTCACATGGTGCTGCTGTATCTCTTATGAGCGGCAGCGGATCAGCAGTTTTTGGAGTATTTAAGTCCCAGGAATTGGCTGAGGAGGCTTCAAAGTCTTTTAGTGAGTTCTGGAATGCAGTTGTTCAGACAGTTACCGATTGATGCGAAAGTTATTGGGGCGTCGACAAGCGGTAAGTCACATGGTTTTGGTCCATGCATTCGGGGGTTCGAATCCTCCCGCCCCAGCCATAAAAATATAAGCTGAAAATCAATATTGATTTAAGGAGGAGAGATGTCTGATAGGATGAAGTTGTTTTCCGGCAATGCTAACAGGACACTGGCTGATGATATTGCAGATGTTCTTGGTATTACCATCGGGGATGCATCTGTCTCAACATTCAGCGATGGTGAGATAAACGTTCAGATCAATGAGAATGTAAGAGGCTATGATGTCTTTGTTGTTCAACCCACCTGCATGCCTGTCAATAACAACATTATGGAACTCCTCCTCATGATAGACGCATTGAAAAGGGCATCAGCCAAAAAAATAACTGCCGTAATCCCTTATTACGGATATGCAAGGCAGGACAGGAAGGCACAGCCCAGGGTGCCGATATCTGCAAGGCTCATTGCAGATCTGCTCTCATCTATAGGCGTGAGCAGGGTGCTGACTGTAGACCTTCATGCCGGTCAGATACAGGGCTTCTTTGATATCCCGGTTGATCACTTATATGCTTCTCCTGTGCTCTCTAGCTATCTAAAGAATAAATATACAAATAATACTGTGGTCGTCTCACCTGACGCAGGCGGCGTTGAAAGGGCAAGGGCATTTGCCAAGCGTCTCAATGCGTCACTTGCGATAGTTGATAAGCGCCGTGAGAAGGCGAACGTCTCTGAGGTCATGAATGTAATAGGTGACGTAAATGGTATGGATGCTATCCTGTTTGATGACATGATAGATACTGCCGGTACGATCACCCAGGCAGCTCTGGCGATCAAGGAGAACGGAGCCAAGCGTGTAATTGCCGCATGTGCGCATGCAGTACTGTCAGGCCCTGCACTTGAGAGGATAAATGATTCAGTTCTCGAAGAGGTAGTTTGTACCAACACAATACCCATGCAGGATAAAGTTGAAAAATGCAGTAAATTGACGGTGCTCTCTGTGGCCAACCTTCTCGGGCAGGCTATACAGAGAATACATGATGAGACATCGGTCAGTTCACTATTTAATTAGAAATATATTTGTAAGCGGCCAGTTTGATGTTATGCTGGTTGTTTACCGGAGGATTTAAAGATGGAAAAGATATTATTAAAAGCAGATGAAAGAAAAGAGATAGGAAAGGGAGCTGCCAGAAGCCTTCGCAGAGCCGGTGAAATGCCTGCTGTTGTCTATGGCAGTGGAAAGTCCACACCTGTAAAGCTTAACAGGAAGGAGATGGTCCGCCTTATACGTTCCGGAGTAGCTGAGCATGCACTTATCACCCTTCAGCTCAACGATGAGAAAGGCAAGACATCTGACCTCCCTGTACTTATCAAGGAGTATCAGGTAGACCCGATAGACAGCATACTTCTGCATGTAGACTTTATTGAGATATCTCTTAAAGATAAGATAAAGCTCTCTGTATCTATCATAATCACCAAGGAGCCGATAGGTGTCAAGGAAGGCGGTATCCTTGAGCAGCAGGAAAGAGAGGTTGAGATAGAGTGTCTTCCTACCGCGATACCGCATGGTATTGAGGTTGATGCAGGACATATTGAGGTTGGCGGAGCACTTCATATAAGCGACCTTACAGCCCCTGAAGGAGCTGTAATAATTACCGACCCTGGAAAACTGGTTCTAAGTGTCACTGCTCCTAAGATTGAAGAAGAGCCTGTTGCTGAAGAGGGAGAAGAGGGAGAAGAGCCTGCAGTCGAGTCCGGTAAGGGCAAGGAAGATGGAGATGGGAAAGAATCTGCTGAAGGAGCAGGCAAGGACGAGGGAAAGAAAGAAGGAAAGAAAGAGTAAGATAATACTATGTGGCTGGTTGTTGGCCTGGGCAATCCGGGACAGGAGTATGAGAAGACAAGGCACAACATAGGCTTTATGGTTGTGGATGCCCTGGCTGCCGGGTCATCTATTAAATTAAAGTACAAGACTGAAAGTTATATATATGGAAGAGGCTTTATCAACGGCGTGGAAACGCTTATGGTAAAGCCTCTTACTTTTATGAACCGCAGCGGCAGGGCGGTCATGGCTGCTCTTGGAAGATTTGATACGATTGACAATGTGCTTGTCATCCATGATGACCTAGACCTTGAAAAGGGAGTTCTCAGGATAAAAGAGAGCGGCTCTTCAGGCGGCAACCGCGGCATCTCCTCAATAATTGAATCCCTCGGCTCACAGGACTTTCTCAGGCTGAAGGTAGGCATAGGCCATCCGGCAAGGGTGCCTGCTGAAAGCTATGTTCTAAGGCCTTTCCCAAAGAAGGACGAAAAGATGCTCAAAGAGACGATAGATAGATCAGTAGATGCCGTTGATACATTACTTCATAATGGCGTAACTTTCGCCCAGAACCAGTTCCACAGAGATTAATTCTTCCCCTTGATCTGCTCAGCTGCATCTGCAACTTCATCTTCACAATAGGAATATGCCAGGTTTGCACTAAATACGAAAGGGATGTTCTGTATCACCTTCATCCGTTCCATCTGTTCGCTAATGCTCTCGCCTTCTACAGTAACAACTATCTTCCCTTCAGGGTCACTGAAGTGGACTTCACAGAGATCTACCTTGTTGATGTTGTCCATGACCTCCTGCAGGTGCTCTGCCGTTGTCTTGACTACGATACTTGATACATTCATTTAATTGACCCCTTCGTTTATAACATCAAGTAAATTTGATCTGTAACGTCCCTTTTTATCCCTGAACTCTCCTTTGAAAACATTCTCTACCGTAGGGGGTAAAGTGGTCTGAATGACATGGCACTGCATACAGTTGAAACGTTTTCTGTCCAGATTCCCATTAAGGTCCTCCCCTGTATCAAAGTTAATCAGATGTGACTTCGGGATTTGTGTTGCTCCGATACTTGCGGCTTCTTCCGGCATGTGACAGTCTAAACAGATATTTTCATCCTGTGCGAGCGGCAGCATGTCGGTCGTATCATGCGGGATCATCGGTGGTGCATTCTCAAAAGCCCTTTCGATCTTCGTGCTCTCACCCGGTTCCATTTTAGTTGTTTCTCCATGTGCCGGAGTAGTGGCTGTTTCATCATAAAGTGTTTCCTGGCGCAGACCGAGGTCTTCTTCAGTATAATATTTTGTCTGGGCGCATGAAGCAAGCATGAATGAACCGGCTGTTACAACAATAAGTGCCAATGCCCATATCTCTTTTCTGTTTATCATTTGAGTTATCTCCTTAATACTTATTCCGCTGTATCTAAAAATTATCATTTTTTATGCCTTGTAAACTTTAACTGCACATTTTTTAAAGTCGGTCTGTTTTGACATCGGGCAGGTAGCATCAAGCGTTACCTTGTTGATAAGGACACGTTCATCAAACCATGGGACGAAGATAAGCCCTTTTGGAGGTTTATTCCTCCCGGTTGTCTCAACTCTTGCTTTGACCCTGCCTCTTCTGGATTCTATCCAGATGAGCTGGCCGTCCATGAATCCGCTGGATACTGCATCGATCGGGTTCATGAAGCATAAGGCTTCTGGAGCTGCACGGTAGAGTTCAGGCACACGCATCGTCATAGTTCCGCTGTGCCAATGCTCAAGTATACGGCCGGTACTGAGCCACAATGGATATTCACGGGTCGGAACCTCCGGCGGCTCTGCATAATGTCTCAAGAATATCTTTGCTTTGTTCGGGAGCTTGAGCTTCCCCATCTCCTTTTTTGGCCCTTTCAGGTCACCCTGACCGATCTCTTTCAGTGCCTTGCCGTAAAAGGCGAACTTGCCGTTACCCGCTTTTCTGGCATATGGATCGTAATCAGCATTGAACCTCCAGTGAGTCTCCTTTCCATTCACCACTGGCCATTTCAGGCCCCTTACCTTATGGTATGCATCAAAGTCAGCAAGGTCATGTCCATGACCAATGCCAAATTTCCTGTATTCCTCCCAGAGATATTTCTGAATGAAGAAGCCATAACCCTTGGAGCCCTCGACATTTCTCTTGTCACCTCCGGCTTCTGAATTGATAAAACCTTCCCCAACAGGATCCGGCCACTTATATGATCTGGCCTCCTTATTTGCAAACAGGACATCATATAACGTATCGGAATCTTTATATCCCATTGCCCTGGCTTTGGCCATTACATCTGGAAGAGTTGTCGTGTTATTGATCTTATGGGACCCCCAGACTTCAGCCAGTGTGAATCTCTTTGAAAACTCTACAGTCTGCCACAGGTCTGACATTGAATTGCCGACAGGAGTCACCTGCTGTCTCCAATGCTGTGTCCTGCGCTCGGCATTGCCGTAAGCGCCCCACTTTTCAAATATCATTGCAGTAGGAAGGATAAGGTCTGCCACTTTTGCCGAAATGCTTGGATAGACCTCTGACACGACAATGAAATTGTCCATCTCTCTGGCTGCCTTGATCCAGTGGTTCATATTTGCCGTGTTCTGCCATGGATTGTTCACTTGAACCCACGTCCACTTGATCTTTCCGTCTTCAAGATCTCTCATGATCTTTGTGTAATGTGAGCCTACTACATGATTAAGTGTTCCCTCAGGCAGCTTCCATAGCTTCTCAGACAACTGTCTGTGTTTTGGATTTGCCACGACCATGTCCGCAGGAAGCCTGTGTGCGAATGTCCCAACCTCTCTTGCGGTGCCGCAGGCGCTCGGCTGGCCTGTAAGGCTGAACGGGCTGTTGCCGGGCTGCGCTATTTTTCCAAGGAGGAGGTGGACCATGTATGCCTGTTCATTCACCCATGAGCCCCTGACATGCTGGTTAAAGCCCATGGTCCAGAAGCTTGAGACCTTTCTATCTTTGGCTGCATAGTAATCGACAAGTAGTTCTAGTTTCTTCTTGAATGAAGAAAGGGACTCATCAGGATCGCCCTTTGCAAGCTTTGCCACAAAATCAAGGGTATATGGCTCAAGGCCCTTTTTGAAATCTTCAAAGCTGATGGCCCAGTGTTTGACCGGTTTCTTAGTGTTATTCATCTGCAGTGTCGATCCAGCCTTGATGCCGAGGGAACTCCAGGCATGCGCTTCATCTTCTGTAACTGTCTTGGATGCTTCGCGTGCCGCAGTATCAAGCTCATCTTTCATATACTTTGGATGATTGATGTCTGTCCGCATTCCGTATCCGATATCAACAGGCCCAGTTGCAAAGACGCAGTTCTTGTTAACAAAGTCCCAGTCAATGGCCTCAGGCCGGTTGTAGACAATTTCTCTTGCTATATAATTAAGGAGAGCAAGGTCAGTATTAGGTTTGAAGATGATCTCCATATCCGAGATATTCGAGCATCTGTTCCTAAACGTGGTCAGGTTAACCACCCTTACCCGATCAGGTCTGCTCAGTTTCCGGTCTGTTACCTTTCCCCAGAGTATAGGGTGCATCTCAGCCATATTGGCACCCCAGAGGATTATTGAATCGGCATGATGCATGTCCTCATAGTTTCCAGCCGGTTCATCAATCCCGAAAGTCTGCATGAATCCTACAACAGCGCTTGCCATGCAGTGGCGGGCATTCGGGTCAATATTATTGCTTCTGAAACCGCCCTTGATCAGTTTTACCGCGGCCACGCCCTCAGGTATTGTATATTGGCCCGAACCAAAGATAGATATTCCCTTTGGCCCGAGTTCTGAATAGTACTTCTTGAACTGTTTAGCCATCTCATCAAAGGCTCTTTCCCATGTTACGGTCTTGAAATCACCCTTTTTGTCAAATTCTCCGGCTGCATTTACCCTCAGCAGAGGGTCAGTCAGCCTGTCAGCGCCGTACATGATCTTTGCGTTGAAATATCCCTTTATGCAGTTCAGTCCCTTGTTTACCGGTGCGAGTGGATCTCCTTTGACAGCGATGATCTTATCGTTTTTGACAGCGATCATTATGCCGCACCCTGTGCCGCAGAATCTGCAGACAGACTTGTCCCATCGCCAACCATACTCAGCCTCCAAAGCAGCAGCTTTAAGATCATCCGGAATTGAGATGCCTATGGCTGCTGCAGCACTGACGGCGGCTGTTGTTTTAAGAAAGTCTCTTCTTGATACCTTCATAATGGGTCTCCTTTAGAACTTTGTCATTTTTGTCTTATGTAAAGTTAGTAGCTATAGTAAGTTATCTAAAAAATATCACATGCGGTTGTAAATATGCTGTAAATGTCTGTTAATGACATGTAAATACTTTTTGTCTGGTCTTTCCATAAACTTTCCCTTTACACATTATATGACCTTTTTGCGGGACTGAGAAGAGGGGGTGGTGCTATCTGAATAATTATTTATATATGTTCTGATATATTCATCATACTTCTATGGCAGTGTAGGATTTGACTTGCAGCAGCATAGTTTATAAAATCTTTACAGTATGTCGTCATCTTTATATAACATCTTAAATTTATGCGGAAAACAATAGACTTTCTTAAAGACTTCAGGGCTTTGAAGATAAGTCTCAGCCTTAAATTTATTATTGGAACAGCCACTGCTCTTGTAATGGCCATGGGTATCTCGCTTTATTTCATCTCTGTTGAACATGAAAAGCTTGTATATAAACAGATGGATGTGCAGGCAAGGGTGCTCTTTACGCAGATAGTGCTTACAAGAAAGTGGATAGCTGACCACGGGGGCGTATTTGTCGGTTCCCCGATTAATGACCCTAGCCCATACATGAAGGATGCGGAGATAACAGATACAAGGGGAAGGAAATACCTTAAGAAGAGTCCTGCAATGGTCACAAAGTCGCTTTCAAAATATGCTGAAAAAGAGGGGATATACTGGTTTAATATTACAAGTCTGAAGCTTATCAATCCCGAGAATGCCCCGGATGATTTTGAGAGGGCCGCTCTTATTGATTTTGAAGAGGGGATGCTCAAGGAAGCTTCAGCAGTGGAGGAGGCGGGTTCGTCATCTGTTTACAGATACATTGCTCCATTGTATATCAAAGAATCATGTCTTGAGTGCCATGCACATCAGAATTATGAAGTAGGAGATGTAAGGGGAGCGATAAGCATAGCCTTGCCGATGGATAATGCAATATCAATGATATCTCTGCAGAGGAGAGGCATGATCACAGCAAGCTTTGTCACTGTAGCTGTATTGATGTTTGTACTGTATATCATGATGAAGGAGCTTGTTTTGAGGCCTGTCAATGACCTTAATACATCCATGAAGGCCTTCTCAAGCGGCAGGATGCCTCAAACATATGTGATCAGAACAGGGGATGAGCTTGAGGAACTGAGCAGGTCGTTTGTGGATATGTCAAGATCGCTCTCTGAGTACCATGCCGGGCTTGAAGAGAAGGTTAAGAATGCAACAAAGAGCCTCAAGATGATGAATGCCAGGCTGGTAGAGCTTAATGAGAAGAAGTCTGATTTTATAGCTCAGGTCTCTCATGAGCTCAGGACCCCGCTCACATCGATAAAGGGCTCTATGGATTACATCTCATCAAAGCTTTCGATGAGTTCTGTCTCTGATACAGACATTAAAGAAGTAAATGAGTTCTTTGATGTGATAAGAAACAATGCGGACAGGCTTATAAGGATGGTCAATGATACCCTTGATCTTGAACGTATTGAATCCGGGGTTGTTGAGATGCACTTAAGCGATCTCAATATAAGCTCACTTATAAAGGAAGTAATAACCGGTTTTTATGCCATGGTCGATCAGAAAGGGGTGTTTTTCAGGGTGGTGGCAGACTCCGGCACGAAAGTCTTTGCTGATGAGGACATGATAAGGCAGGTGCTCATCAACCTTATATCAAACGCACTCAATGTCAGCCCTGAAGACGCTGAGATAGAGATCTCTGTATCCGAAACAGCTGATAAGGTTACAATCTTTATTCGAGATAGAGGTCATGGAGTATCTGAATCGGAGAGAGATAGGATATTTGAAAAATATTATACTAAGATAGGTTCCAGAGGAACAGGGCTTGGTCTGCCTATATGTAAAGGTCTTGTTGAGGCGCATAAGGGTGAGATAGGTGTATATGGGAATGAGTATGGTGCTGGAAGCACTTTTTACTTCAGCCTTTCAAAAAAGAGTGAGGATGTCTGATGAATAAGAGGATATTTGCAGTTGATGATGACCCTGACATATTAAAAGTTCTTAAGGCAAATCTGGAACTTCACGGCTATGAGGTTGACACAGCAGGTACCTGGGCAGAGGCACAGGATAAGTTGCCAGCTATAGAACCTGATCTTGTTATCCTTGATGTAATGCTGCCTGACGGTGATGGTGTTGAGATCTGCCGCCAGCTTAGGAAGTCATCTCCAAAGGTTCCTATAATAATGCTGACCGCAAAGGATAAGGTCTCTGATAAGGTCCTTGGTCTTGAGAGTGGGGCTGATGACTATATGGTAAAGCCTTTTGAGACCCTCGAACTTCTGGCACGAATCAAGGTCTGCATGAGAAGGGCCTTTCCTCCCTCAGAAGAGAAGGTTGCTGTAGGCAGCCTTAAAGTTGATTTCAAAAAGCAGTTTGTCACTTTATCCGGTAAAAAGGTCGAGCTTACCCCGAAAGAGTATAAGCTTCTCTGCTTCTTTCTGGAACACAGGGGCGAGGTTCTCGACAGGGAGACCCTTAGAAAGAGCGTCTGGAAAGATACCCAGATATATTCCTGGAGCAGGGTGATAGATGTTCATATACAGCATTTAAGGCAGAAGATAGAGAAAGACCCGTCTGCCCCAAAATATATTGTAACCGTCCCCGGCGCCGGTTACAGGTTCATGGATTAACCCTTCCAAAGATTTACATCTTCTTAACATCCTTTAACACAAAATTTACCGTTTTATCTGCTACCTTTTAGTCAGAGAGGGTCTGGGTCAAGACTGAGCTATTATCTATTTTCAAAAGCTTCTGGTGAGGTTGCCGAATGGTCATTTCAGGGCTGCTTGTAAATATCGATCCTGGGAAACTTGAGCAGGTTAAGGAGGGGATTCAGAGTATTGACGGTCTTAGTATAAGTGATGTGATCAAGGATAGAATCGTTGTTATTCTTGAATCTGAGACGGTTGAGGAGGAGGTGGCAGCCTCAAAAAGGATAGCAATGATGAGTGGAGTTGCAAGCGTAAAGGTCGTCTACCATCATTTTGAAACACAGTCAGGTGAATCATGAAAGCCATGCTTGAAGGAGTATGAAAAAATTAACAATTTCTTTACATCAATTAACCTCATATTTACAGGGATATTTGATAACATCAAAGTGAGAAAAGGGATTAATTTAATGAAGTCGGATTTTTATACGGTAATTGAAAAAAATGAAAATTATTAATAGGAGGCAAAAGGTCTTGAGAATGGCTGTCTTAAGAATGAAATCATTATTTATGGAGGGAAAAAGATGAAGAAATTTCTATTATTTGCAATTGCAATATGTCTGGTCCTGATCGGAACAAACGCCATTGCTACAACAACGATCAGCATTCCGTCGGAGCTTTCAAAAGCAAGCAAGGAGTGTGTAGGCTGTCACAGTCAGGGGAATGTCAACATCTATCAGCAGTGGGGATACAGCAAGCATTTTGGAGCAAATGTAGGATGCTATGAATGTCATGAGGCACAGAAGGGTGATGCAGATGCCATTGAGCATGAGGATTATATTATCTCTGTAATTGTATCACCGGCCGATTGCGCCAGATGCCATGAGAAAGAGGCTGATGAGTTCAAAAACTCTCACCACTCAAAGGCAGGACGTATCATGGGTTCACTTGATAATACACTTGCAGAGGTTGTTGAGGGAAACCGAGGCATGAAGACAGAAGGGTTTCCTGATGGGGTATCTGCAGCTGCTGTCAACGGCTGCTGGCAGTGCCACGGCTCTGTAGTAAAGGTGAACAAGGACGGATCACTTGACCCGGCAACATGGCCTAACACAGGAATAGGCAGGGTGAACCCTGACGGTTCTGAGGGAAGTTGTACAGCATGCCATCAGCGTCATGAGTTCTCTGTAGCACAGGCCCGTCAGCCTAAGAACTGCGGCAAGTGCCATCAGGGTCCGGATCATCCACAAATTGAGATATATGAGCTTTCAAAGCATGGCATCAATTACGATGCAAACAAAGATAGGATGAACCTTGAGTCTTCAAAATGGGTTGTAGGTCAAGACTACTTTGCCGCTCCTACATGCGCGACATGCCATATGTCAGCCACAGTTGATATGCCTGTCACACACAATGTCGGGCTGAGGATAAAGTGGAACAACCGTCCGCCGCTTATCAAGCTTGCCCATGAGACTGACAAGAAGTGGGGACTTGACTCTGCTGCGATTACAGGCGATATGAGAAAAGCGAATATGGTCAATGTCTGTGTAGCCTGTCATAACGAGAATTTTGTCGAGTCTTTCTACATCCAGTATGAGGCCCAGCTTCATCTCTATAATGATAAGTGGGCAAAGCCAGGCTCTAAACTTTACAAGAAGGCAAGTGCTGTACTAAAGGCTGTAAAGGGCAGTGAATATGCCAAGTTCTCTCAGATGATAGACTACACATGGTTTGAACTGTGGCATCATGAGGGCAGGCGTGTCCGCCATGCAGCATCCATGCAGGCACCTGACTATACGCAGTGGCACGGCAACTATGACCTTGCCAAGAACTGGTATGGGAAGTATGTGCCTGAGCTTAAAGAGGTCATTGAGATGGGCAAACACAGTGATAAATCTGAGGCTCGGAAACTTGCAGGTGAGCTTGAGGAACTTCTCACTGATATCCTTAACGATGACAACCACAAGTGGTCTATAGGCAAGGAAGATACAGCTGCCAAAGGAGAGCGTACAGAGAGGCAGAAGGAATTTAAGGATAAATACAAATAGAACCGGCTGTTGAAGGAGAAGCAGAAAGAGGGCGGGGTAAATACCCCGCCCTCTTTTTTCGTATTTAACTCATTTTAATCACTTAAAAGACCGCTGAGGTCGACCGGGAATGAGTATGAAAGAGCTATAGACCCAAAGCTGTGGTTGTCATCCTGATCTCTGAACTCTCTGGTGCGCAGCACCTGCGTCCATGTAAGTATTATCCTCTTGTAATTTAAAGCGAACCCTGCGGCAAGGTCTGCAACAAAGATGTTCTTCTCCATGTTGTGACTGTCTGTAAATGTGCTGCCGTCAAGAAATATATCCCGCGCAACAGCCTTGCCGTTTGCAGCGCCGAAAGCATATAGCATGAAGTCATCACCTATCTCAAGGCGTGTACTTCCTGCAGGGCGAATCAGCGACACGCCGAAATCTTCCGGTACGTTCCATCCGAATCTCAGCTCCATACCGGTATTCAAGTATGTATACACATTACCTAAGGCGCCTCCTGCATTTATGATCAGACTGTATCCGAAATCCTCAAGAGTGTCCGGATGAAAGAGCCATTTGCGTTCAAATGCTATAGCAATGCCGGGTTCGTTCTCAAGCTGATGCTTCCACCCGTTCGGCTTTTGAAGGTCACGTAGGTTGTGGATGAACTTCTGAGCCTCTTTTGCAAATGATAAAGGCCCGATCACTCCGACCTGCATTTCGACCGTGTCCATAAAGTGCATAGTATTATCCTTGCCGTTTGTCCTATGGTAGGAGGTTGACGCGTATGTCCATCCTGCATATGGCCTGTCATCTGTTATAAGGTCGTATCGCCCTATGTCGGCAGGAGTGAACATGTTCTGGCCGAAAGCGAACTCAACCTTGTGAGTGTATTTCGGTTGTGACTTCTCAATGAAAGGTATCTGGTGTATCAGTCCAAGCACCTTTCTGGGCAGTTTTCCATCAGGAGCATCGGTAGAGAGGTTAGGGGAGATCAATGAGAACTTGATGCCGTTTGTGTAGTTGCTGTCAGTGCCTGTAAAGAGGTCATTCTCAAAATAGAAGGTACTTGTCCATGGATTTGAAACTGCCCCTTCAGTAGTTGAGATGAATAATATATGAGAGAGGATGAGTATAAGAAGTATTAGGTTCTTATTCATTTTTTAGTTGTTAAATATGTAGCTGCCTTATTTGCAAGTGGAGCTATCAATATTGCGGTTGGGAATGCCACACAGGTTCCAATTATAAATGCTTTTGCCCATATTGATAAGAGATCATCAACAAAACCGATATTAACTACTGTCATTACAAAGGACATGAAGAGCCCCATAAATAATGACATTACCCCGGCAAATATGTATTTATAATATTTTTTATTAAACATCGGGATTAATTTAAAGGACAGACAATTATATTGATTATTTTATAAGCAATCAACTGAAAAAATAATAGGGCAAAAGAGCAGAAGCATTACAGTGCAATAAAAACAAAGAGAAGACAGCAGTGCCCCGAGGCTCCGGGGCACGCAGTGTCAGGTAGTTGCAGTTATATTAAACTATTACAACCGAATCATCGCAGCCAAAGGGGTTTGGTATATACTTGTCAGCATTCCAGTCATTTTCCCATTGGTCATTGTTGATAAGGTATCTAAATCTGTACTCCCTGTTCTTCTCAAGGGGCAAGGTAAGCGTAAAGTCACCGCTCTTAAGTTTTTTAAGGTGTGTACTGTTAGTATCCCAGCCATTGAAATCTCCTGCAATACAGACTAGGTCGGCTTTAGGAGCAGCCTCTTTTGGCAGTCTGAAAGTGACCTTGCATTGAGGTCTTGTCTTGAGATACTGTTTCCTTATGCCGGTGTTTACGGTTGTTTTTATAGTGTTTTTTGTAGCGTTTTGTTTAGCCTCAGTTTTCTTAGGCAGGCTCTTTTTAGCAGGTTTTTTCATGTGTCATGCTCCTTTCAATAGCTAAGCTGTTTATCTTTGTATGTGCCCTATTATGTTTGATATAAAGGATAAATTGTCTTCTGTTATATCGTTTATCAATACAGCAGTTAATCATGATGTCGAATTACACCCTGATTTAATTGCAGGAGAAATTTACATTAAAAAAACCTTCATGTCAAGTTGCTCATAGTAATTAATTGAACAGCCGGCAATTAAGAGCCGGTAGATTTTTACCATGTATATCAATTAAAATACATATGTAATGTTCGTTATAACTGTAATCTTATCTATATTACTAATCCCGTCAATTGCTGACGCATGGGGTCCGCTTACTCACCTTTATCTCGGTCATCAGATCCTTGATATCGGGGCTGCTGCCATCCCGGCCGGGGTCTATACGGTCATAAAACGATACAAACAGGATTTCTTATACGGCAATCTCAGTGCCGATATCATTGTCGGGCGCAAGTATCAGGAGAATGACAAGAATACTCACAGCTGGGAGATGGGGTGGAGGCTGCTTGACCTTGCGGATACGGACAGAGAGAAGGCATTTGCTTACGGCTACCTCTGTCATCTTTCTTCAGACTCGGTTGTTCATAATATCGGAAGAAAACTTGTTCCCTTCAGCCACTCTATCATTGAGCTTAAGGCTGAGAGCCTGGTTGATAAAAAATACCGAAAGAGACTGAAGAATGTGGACAAGTTCATTCAGAGAAGGCACGATCCTCTTCTTGAGGAGATGCTTGAAAGAGTATTCTTCTCATTCAAGACTAACAAGAAGATATTCAAGGGGATGCTCTTCCTTTCAAGGTTCCCGAATTATAAACATGTTTCAAAATTCATTCATAAGCGTTTTCCCTATGAGATACCTGTCTCCGATATATATGCCTTTCAGGATGACTCTCTCTGCAGCATGATCTGTATACTAAATAACGGGGAGGACTCAAAGGTGCTTGATGACCACCCGCTGGGGAGGCACCTTAAGAGGGCATCCTGATCCGGTCTTATGGAAGATAACGAGAAGAAATCCATCATAGAATCACTCCTTTTTATTGCAGGTGAGCCGCTTGCTCTTGAGATGATTGCAAAGACATCTGATATCCCTCAAGACGAGGCAGGGTCCTTTGTTCAGGAGCTTATAAGTGAGTATATGCTTAGGGACTCAGGTGTTATGATCGTTGAGGTGGCTGAGGGAGTTCAGATGGTGACGAACCCTGCATCTGCCCCGTGGGTCAAGAAGCTCATAGCAACGGCGATCCCGACAAAACTTTCAAATCAGTCGCTTGAGACCCTTTCGATCATTGCGTACAAGCAGCCTATAATAAAATCCGAGGTGGAGGCTATAAGAGGAGTTAATTCTGACGGCGTAGTAAAGACTCTTCTTGAGAGAAGGATGGTCAAGATACTGGGCAGAAAAGAGGTTCCCGGCAGACCCCTTATGTACGGGACAACCAAAGAGTTTCTCCAGTATTTCGGCCTCAAGGACCTATCCGAACTCCCGACGCTTAAGGATTTTGAAGAAGAGGAGACTGAGGGGCTGCTGACAGCGGATATTGAAGGGCTTGAGATGATGAAGCAGAAAGGTGCTGAACTTGATGAGGGTGAAGAGGCCGAAGCGCCTGCGGTACCTGAGGTAAGCACCGGGGATGTGGAGTCCTTATCTGAGCCGGATGTTTCTGATGAAGGCGAAGAAGAGATATCAGGAGTTCCTGAAGTAGATGAAGTGATTATTGAGCAAGGTGATGAAGGATCTCTTTCAGATCCGGATATGGAAGAGGTAGAAGTTGATGCAGAAGCAGAACCTGAAACAGAAACATCCAGGCCTGTTGAGTAGCTTAACCTGAGCTGCCTTCCTTATCTTCGGTCTTTTCTTCCTTAATTGACATATCCCTGCTGAAGTCAGGACACCTTATATCTTTACCGCTTATTGAGAACTTCTTATTGCAGTCAGCCCTCCATGCGCACACAGCACAAATGTTTACCTTATCCGTCACTTGATCCTCCTTAAGAACAGGTTGCATCTATTATAAAGATTCTGCCTTCTATAAGGAAGGAGTATTTGTGACAGCCTGACTAAAAAAACATGTATTATATATAGACCAAGGAGAACGAATGGCCAGAAGGCTTATTACTGACAGTACATACAGGGTTTTTCTGATAAATATAAGCATAGTAATCACTATTATTATATCTAGTATCTTTATCGGACTCTTTATCAGGAATAATGAGCTTGTCAACGAAGAACTGAAGGCAAGGGCAAGGTCTTCCTTTAATAACATCCTGCTTACAAGAAGATGGAACGCCGGGTACGAAGGGGTTTATGTTGAGAAGAAGGAGGGTGTTAAGTCCAACCCCTACCTTAAGGACCCTGACATAACAACGGTTGATGGCAAGGTCTATACGTTGAAGAATCCCGCGCTCATGACCCGTGAGATATCTGAGATCGCCGGCAGGTATGGTATGTTCTCTTTCCACATAACAAGTCTGAAACCCTTAAATCCCAATAATAAACCGGATGACTTTGAGACCAATGCACTTAAGTCTTTTGAAGGTGGTGTGAAGGAGATATATCGAAAGGATAATATAAACGGCGAGGTGCATTTCAGGTATATGGCACCTTTATATGTTGAGGCAAGCTGCCTCAAGTGCCATGCTGAACAAGGGTATAAATTCGGTGATGTAAGGGGCGGCATAAGCGTCAATTACAATATTGACAAGACCGAGCAGATACTCAGGAACAATAACATCATCATCGCAGCGCTCGGGATCCTGATCCTGCTTCTTCTGCATGTTGTCATCTGGTTCCTTGTCTATAGGATGATGAAACGCCATAACCGGGCTCAGAAAAAGATAAAGGAGATGGCGGTAACTGATGAGCTTACCGGCCTTTACAACAGGCGCTACCTCTTCCGCCAGCTTAGCGAAGAGATAAACAGGGCGGTGAGGTTCAAGAGGCCTCTGGGCTGTATCATGATAGATATCGACTATTTTAAGAGAATAAATGATACATACGGGCATCAGGCCGGTGATGTTGTACTTAAGATAGTCGCTGATACCATAAAGGCGAATTGCCGTGATGTTGATCTGGTTGTGCGCTATGGAGGTGAGGAGATAACCATACTCTCCCCTGAGCTTGATTCTGATGGTCTTCAGGTATTTGCAGAGAGGATAAGGAAATCTGTTGAGGATTTAAAGATAAAGCTTGAGGTTGGAGAAGAGATGAGGGTAACAATAAGCCTCGGAACAACAAGCCTGAATTCTGCCCAGCTCAAGCAATTGGGTAATGATGAAGAGATAATAAAGCTTGCGGACAAGGCGCTCTACTATGCCAAGAAGAACGGCAGGAACAGGGTAGAGACCCACTACGAACTAAGCTAGCAGCTGATAGGTCTAACCTTCAATTATTTTAACTGCTACTGTCCTGCTTCTCGGCCCGTCAAACTCGCAGAAGAATATTGACTGCCATGTACCCAGCAGAAGTCTTCCATTATCAATGATGACTGTTTGCGATGCGCCTGACATTATTGATTTAATATGTGCATCAGAGTTTCCTTCCGCATGTCTGTAATCGCCTTTTAAAGGAACAAGCCTCGCAAGCGTCTTCTCAACATCCCTCTGCACCGCTGGATCAGCCCCTTCGTTTATCAGAACACCTGCAGTTGTATGCGAAACATATATGCAGCAGATACCGCTCTTTACACTGGAATCTGATAAAACCCTCTCGACCTTCTCAGTAATATCGATAAGCTCAGACCTTGAGTTTGTTTTTATGTTGATTGTTTTTAGCATGGCTTGTTTTTGCTTGCAAATAAATGATATTTACCAACAAGAATAAGAAAGGTTGCAAGAACAAAGTGGAAAAAAATTGGGATTGTTCCGCCAAACCATCTTGTCTCAGGAAAAATAATCATTTGAAGAATATACCTTATTACCATTGAAAGGAAATATACTGTACCAAAAATAAATAATCCTTTACCTAATTTCCTAAAGGGTACTACAAAAAAGCCTTTATTATTCGAAAAATCCAAGCATATTTTGCCATAAAACATAATAATTATTATTTGTGAAGCAAGGAGATATTGGTAGGGAAGTAGGCCAGACTGCCATTGTTCCATAGGCGGGAGAAAATCCACCAGTTTAAGCACAACAAGTATTTGACCCAAAACTCTTAATATGAATAAAAACAATAAAAACCATAAAATTGGGGCTAAGTGCTGAGCAATAGTAACGTCTTTTTTACCAATCTGTATCATTGGAAAGCTCCATATGATTAGAGCATGTATGATTAAATTCTAAACTGTGAGCCATCTCTGTCGAGCCGTTTGATATATCGGCAATCTGAAAAGATCTGGTAGTGTGAATGTATAGTTTTTCCCCATCAGGAGAGGGAGAAAAGGTTCCTATATAGCATTCAGTATCCGGGTTATTAATTTCAATCTTCCTTATAAATTTCATATTGTCGGGATCTACAATATAAATGAAATTTGGCGCACCCATTAAAGCAAGAATCTTTTTCCCCTCAGATCGGAAAATGTGAAAATTTGTCATTCTGAAAAGTTCTGGATCGTTAAAAACCCCAATTTCCTTAGGGCCATCAGGTGTTATTCGGTATTTATGGACCGAGGCCGGTCCGAAAAATCTTATTGTATATGATCCAGTTTTTATTAATTCAGAAAAATGTGTATGAATGAATTGAAAATTATGATTAGAGAAATATATAACTTCAGGATCATCAGGGTCAAACAATACATGTGCGGCATTAGGAATGTCTCTAATTAACCATTCTTTGTTTTCTATTAAATCCAGGACGAGCAGCCTTGATGGAATAAGTTTATCCGTTTTATCTGTAAATCTTCCCATATCACATACAACCATGTATCGTTTATCTTTACCTATTTGAATATCGTGCATATAATCAGAAAATATCCCGGACCATATTTCTTCTGTTTTTCTGGTTTTTAGATCCTGCCTTAATATCTTGCTTGAAACCTTATCAAACGGATCCAATGTTTTTCTTAGGGAGTCTTTAGCAGAGAAAGTCATATAGTATAGTGATTTTGTATCGGCATCAAATAATTGCCTGGAACCAAATACATGATTTTCAGAATTATCATCCATTATTTTGTATGTAACTGTCTTTTCTTTGCAATCAACTAAGAGATATCCATAATACGACCATAAGCTAATAATAAAAGAACCTTGACCTATTGAAGTTACAGTATGTGGAACAGTCATAAGCATGATCTGTTCAAAAAAGTTAAATCCATAATGGTACTTCTGGAAATACATTCTTAATTTGGACAAGAATTTATATTGTTTATAATTTGCTTTATCCAGATTATTAAGCCCCGGAGAAATAATATCTTTATGTTTTATTCTTATACAGATACCTTTTAATGTTTTAAAGTTATAAAAATAGTAGGAGTGTGTTCCCAAGCGAGATTTTTCTGTACGGCTGAATGCGGGAATAATAGCAGATATGTTTTGCGGGGGTGTTTCAGGCAATGAAAACTCTTCAATTTCTGCATTTATTTTACAGTCCACTATGCCACCTCCCTTTCACTAATTATTCGTTACATCTAATAGTATACTGAATATATCTTCTGTCTACATCTAAAAAATCTGATGAGATGTTTTGCCATTTATATTGTATGTCGCGTTTTCCTGATTCAACTAACTGCTTCTTTACATTAGCCTCCCATGAAGAAACCATAATATGTATACAAGGAGCATTTAAACGTCTTGATTTGCGTTTTTGTGCATACTCAATATTAATTTTGGCTAAAAATGAATCAATGGCAGGGAGGACTGAATGTAGAAGCAATTCTTTGCTTATTTGTAGACTGGTCTCTAAGAAAATATCATACCGAAAGTCATTTATATTTGAGACAACACGAAATTGCTTAATTTCTATATTAAAGCGTTTTTCTATTTCCTTAAATGTCATGATTAGCTGATTTACATGGACTTTTTCGCCTGTAATATTTAACACATCACTGGTTTTGCGAATAAATGCCAAGACAGGTGTTTGGTTGTAAAACTTTTCAACTCTGACTGTATCATTAATGTTGTATCTATATAATCCACTTTCGTTGGTTATGATGATTTTATAATTACTCCCTATTTCTAATTCATGACTTTGTAATACTTGAGGATCTGTGTTTGAATCTGAATCTTCTGGAATAAATTCATAATAATTATTTTGTAATGCTAGTATGCCAGACGGAGAATGGTCTTCGTATGGTAAGGTGAAACTACCTTCACTGGCCATATAACCTAAATCACGTTTTGGGACACTTCCATAATAAGTAGATAGATTATCTGCTTGGCTACCAATACTTCCTCCCAGCCAACACCCTATTAGCTTTAGTGAAGGCCAGGCATTATACGGTAAAAGTTTTTCGTTAGTTTTAAGAACGCTACTTAGGAATTGTGCTCTTGACGGATTTGGTCTCAAAGAAGAATTTATTAAATCAACAATTTTGGAATCATTGGTGTTAAGCTCAAATTCAGATTTTGAGAATAAACAACCGTTTTGAATAGATCTAATGATTTCCTCCTGATACTGCATTCCAACTTCAGCTAATTTCACTAAAGTTGAAGGGTTTGGAGTACAAATAAATGATATATCTTTTTCAAACGCAAGCCTATCCATTACATAATAGCGTAAGTCATAGTTCTGAATGTCAGGGATAATAAAAGGCAACACATAAGAGCTTTGAATAATTCGAGGTATATTTATATATATTAATCCTGATGCAGAGCCATAAGGGATGCCATTTTGTGTATGGCCTTCAATAGCTGAGCTTGAAACAGTAAATGTATTTTTATCCAGAAAAGAGGGATGGTTTAGTAAAGTCCTGTAAAGCCATTGGCGCATTAGACTTGCTGTGCGTTTTAGGGTTATATTTGTAACAGGGATGTATTTAGGTTTATCTGTGGACCCGCTTGTTAAATTAAACATAAAGGGTGTTTCGGTAGTTAAAACACTATTATGTCCCTTTATGATTTTATTGATATAGGGCTCTAATTCCTGATAGCTGATAATTGGCACATTTCTTCTATAATCTGCTTCGTTTTTTATTTTTGCAAAATCATGTTTTTCCCCATATTTTGCCTTTCTATTTTTACTTAATATTTTGAGAAGATAGTCTTTTTGAACAACTTGGGGGGCTTTTGTTGATTTATCAAAGGAGTGTTTTAAAAAAGCTCCATCTAATTTCATGAATGATCGTAATAATATTCCCATTGATTACTTGTCAATCACAATGCAGCTTTCTGAATATTTATTTAATAAATCTCTTTGGATAGTTACACCCAAACCATGCCCTGAAAAAACAGGGGCTTCTCCTCGATTTCCAAACAAAACTCTTTCTTTGGAAATGTCCTCTTCTAAAAGAAGTGTGCTGTATGACCCTTCAATAAATTCAATATTAGAGAGATATGCAGCCAAATGTCTGCCAGCAGCTGAAAGCACAGCTGTCTCACCAACGAGGCAGCCAAGTTGTAATTTGATGCCTTCTTGCTCAGCCAGGTCAGCAATAGCTAATGACCTATATAACCCTCCGCATTTTGAAATTCGCAGATTAAAGTAATCACAGGCATCATGCTCTATCAGCTTACTTGCATCTTCGTATGTAACCATTGATTCATCTACCATAATAGGAATTGATGAATTAGACTTTACAGTTGCTAAATCAACAGGATCGCCTCTTTTGATAGGTTGCTCTATGCTAGCAATATTATATTTTTCTATTGATTTATTGAATTCAATTGCTTTTTTAACGTTAAATGCACAGTTAGCATCCAATCTGATTGATACGGAATCTCCCATAATATCTCTAATCGCAGCAATACATTCCACATCACTGCTTTTCCCAACTTTAAGCTTAATATGTTTAATACCGCTATGTTTAACTTGCTTTGCAAGTTCAATTGTGGCCTCTAAACTTTCTGATGATATGACTACAGAGTACGTTACGGTATTGGATTTGGCTGGCAAGATATAATTTAATGATCTTTTTTGGTTTTTCAGCAAGCAATCTAATATAGCAAGTTCTACTGCTGACCTTGAAGCATTCCATGCAATGATTCCGGGGCTGCTTATATCTGGAATTAAATCGTTAATATTGGATAAAGCATTATTTGTTACTTCACTTGTTTTGATTTCATCAATACGCTTGTGCATTATTGGAGGTAATAAAACTTCTTTAATATGTTTTACGCTGTTTCCAACTGTTTCACCAGTAACATACGGCCTTGCTACACCTTCTCCATACCCTCGGACTCCGGTATCAGTTAAAAGTTCAACAATGATAGAATCTGAATATGTTCGTTTTTTAAGAAAATGGCCGAAAGAAATCTTAAAGGGTATTTTTAATACATATATTTTTGCTTTTATGATTTCCATAATTTTCTAACAACCCGTTGTTTTCTATATGTTTTCATCATTAATTAACTGTTTCAACTTCACTTATATTCTCACCACTGGGAATAATAGGTAAAATTAATCGAGAAGGGGTTTTTAGCCCGTGATAAACAGTTTGTTTAGCTACTATTGTTTTGTTCTCTATTGCAATATTGCCTCCAGTATTAGGGTTACGATCAAATCGAGGGAAATTACTACTGCTAACTTCAAGACGTATTCTATGTCCTGATTTGAAAACCATACTCGTTGGCCATAAATCAATCTTGATTTCTGTTGGTTGAATTACATCTCCTTCATTGAAATCATATTTTTGTCTAATAATTCCATCTGTAACATTGTAAGCATTTCCATTAGGATGAACATCAACCAATTTAGCTGTAAAATCGGTGTTTTGAGTTGTTGTGCCTACATGCAATATCAACTCTATTGGTCCTGTAACCTCAATATCCTTTTTTAAAGGCAACGTTGTATATATTAAAATGTTAGGGTTTTCCTCGATACTGTTTTGTAAATAAACTCCAGCATTAGGCCCTAACATTGTTCCGCCTACAGAAGGCACTGGATTTAATGGGTCATATATATAGTGGTCTGCTTTCCCTATTGAGGTAGGAGAAGTTGCCGACAAGAGGCCGTCTCCTTTTGAACTATTTGCATTTCCATTGCTTCCTAAATAATAATTTATATATTGAGTTCTTGCTAAAGGCCATTCCTGTTCGTTACGCCAAAGATTATCACCCATAACATATATTTTTATTGGAGATATTTCTTTATGAGGAAAATCTCTATCCATTAAGTATTTATCAAACCAATCAATACTAGGCTGTATACTTTCTGTCCGATATTTCTCAAGTTTAGGGTTTCCGGGAAGATCAACTGTTCTTGCATGTGCCCATGGTCCAATGATAAGGCGTGAATTAGATGCTATGTTTTGAGTTGCAAAAATTTTAATATCATTAAAATCTTTGATCTGGCCAGGAAGAAAGGCATCATACCATCCAGCCAAAAGCAAAACAGGAGCTTTCAAATTCTTTGCCTGATCAATCCCATCTATCTTATGCCAATAATCGTTCTTAATATTGTTTAACGCCAAATCATTAAAGAATGGAATATCATCTATAGCACGGTCATCAGCCTCAATGAGAGGGAATCCATAAAAAGCTTTTATAAATGTTGATGGTGACAAATTCATGTCTCTTTCACCATAATCCCGCACTGCCCAGTAAAGGGCACTTTCTAGGGAAAAAGCACCTCCTACATGAAACATATTGAAAAAACTTGTGCTGCTTATTTGGATAAAAAAAGCATCTGCTCCAACATTGCCCTGATCAGCTAAAACCCATTGGGTATAACCAAAAGCTGACCCCCCCCACATTCCAAGCTTCCCGTTATACCAATCTCTTTCAGAAATCCATTGCAGGGTTTCAATGCCATCCTTACGTTCATTGATTAATGGGTAGTACTCTCCTGTCGATTTATATCTTCCACGAGTTCCCTGAATGACTACGGTATAACCTCTCTCAGCCCAATATTTTGCAATGATTTCGGAACGCAAGTTATTTAAATAAGTATTTCTAAAAGGGATTCGTACAAGAATAGTAGGTGTTTTATCAATGTTTTTTGGGCGATAAACATCAGCAACGAGTGTAACACCATCTGAGGTTCTAAAACTTAATTCCTCTTTGACAGCTATGTTTTCTCTTTCGCGTACATTCTTATTCGGTAATAAATAATTAGAAAGAAGAGCAGAACATCCAGAAGTAAAAAACATAACCGAGAACAATAATAGAATGATAAATTTATTCACTCTGTTTTTATTCATTTAATTAATTGTTTTTTCTGCAGTAGCTTCAATCTCTATAAGCCATCCAGGTCTGCATACAGGAGCTTTAACATATATTGCCGGAAGATTTTCACAGTATTCATCAATTGCAGGTTTTACAAAACTATAATCGGCCGGGTCCCTTAGATAAACCATAAAGCTTGAAAGATCTTTTTCTGAAAATTTCGCAGCGCGAAGAAGTGCAGAAATATTTTCCAAAGTGCGTTCTGTCTGTTTCACAACATCTCCTGGATGAACGACATCACCCTCTTTATCAATGCTTGCAGTTCCGGAAATAAATAGATAATCTACGTTTCCCATCTCAATAGCAGTTGCTCTTTCAAAAGTAACACCGTAAATGTGTGTTGGGCTCAAATATTCAGGGTCGTTAATATATCTGATGTTTTCTTTGTTTATTCCAGTGACAGCATATGCATCCATAAATACTCGTGCAAAGCGATTGCCGGTTCCACCTTGAATGCCTGTACTAGCAATATAATGCGTGTCTTTTGTCAGGTTTATTGAGTCAAAAAGTTCTTTTCTTGCTTTTACAATCCCTGGATAATCTGCATCAACATGAGGGGCATAAATCCATGTTCTTAAAACATTGTCCTCAATTGACGCATTAAAACCTGATAATTTATCTTCTAATTCATTGAATATTTTTGTTGTTTGTTCTGCAGAGTTCGAATTTTCATCAGAATCAGAATCCATTAGGTGTTCGGCAAAGATGTGTCTAATATTATTGGTTGTATCAAAATAAAATATTTTTCCATCTCTATTTTTTTCAGTAATATTATTCAAACACATACCCAGTAAAACAACTTTTACACTGGGTATAGGAGGTTGCTCGGTTAAGGATAAAAAGAAGTCTGTGTTCTGTCTTTTCTTGTAATTAATAATTTCATCGTTATGGCTGATAAGATCGCCAGAAAAAAACCGCTTTACTACTGCATATTTATCTTCAATATTAAGCTTTTTAAAGAGTTCTGCCTCAGAATGTTCTATTGATTTTATCTGATCTGAAATCTGCTCAGGTTTGTCTGGAATGATAGTATAGAAACAATGCAGCCAATTACCATCATCGTCATTCAAAATACTGCATTTGATTTCAGTACCATTAAACTTAAAAACACTATTTACCATCATTCCCCTCCCTACGATTTGTGTGTATAGCTTTTTAAAGGTTTCGTAATTACTTTTCGATATATAGGATATATATTCCGTACAATTAATGGACGACCAGTCGTATTTTCTCAATCATCAATCATTATAGAAATTAACAATTAATCAATCAAGTGAAAAATAGTCTTTATAGTTAATAAGTTATCTGGATTTATTCGTATATGATGTGTAATATCCAGGATATACGAACGGTCGTAATTTGCGGCAATTTAATCATACAGAGAATAATGCAGAAAAAAGTACTACCAGAGTTTCAGGAGTTTCTTCTTTTCATAAGGCTTGTTCTTCTCCCGAAGTCTCGGGTTCAGAATGACAAAAGGGAATGAGTCTCAGCCGAGGCAGAGTTCTGACGCCTGTTTTTTGAGTAAAGCCGCTTTTTTGTGAGGGAGGGAGAGCATCTTCTCTATCTCGCTCTCTTTCATAACTGCAAGGTCTTTAAGCAGGATTATGCCCTCTTTGATCAAAGTAGTTATAAGGCCGGATTTAACTCCGGAAATAATTGTTACAGGGTAGAGCTTCTTATCTTCGATCATCTTCTGAAGGCTATCCTCATCGGGGTAGCTCCAGCTCCTGATATTCAGCCCTGAGCATTTTGCATATTTAACAGCGTTTGTTGTGCAGCGGGTATTTGTCACGAGCCAGCCGACGAACTTCTTGTCAGGATGGCGGGCTTTCATAGTGGGCCAGAGGTCATGAAAGCGTGAGTGTACATACATGGCTGTCTTTACATCAGTGGTCCCGCCTGATTTATTCCGGTACTTGCACTCTACAAGGGAGACCTCATTATCCTTCACAGCATACACGTCAACCTCATGGTCAACGCACCTTCCCTCAAGAATGACACCTGTTGTGACCTCATAACCGTAATTGGTCAGGATAGCGCCGAAATACTTTTCAAAAGGGTATCCCGAAGGGCCGAGCCTGAAGATGGCTTTCTTCAGCGAGTATCTTAGTCCTGATGAATGGTTGATGGTCCGGAGGTACTTCTTGGCGGTTCTGTATATCTTCCTGGTGCTTGTAAACGAGGGCATCTCTTCAAGCATAATGTCGATAATGTCATGCGCCTTGTCGCTGTCAGCCCCTGACCTTACGAGAGATGCGTGGAGCTTATCCACATTCAGGCTCTCTGTTACGCCTGATGCCTTTTTTACTTTTATGTCTTCAGGTTTTGACATGCTGGGAAACACTCAAAGTAAGCAAATAACTTTTCAATGTGAATACGTGCTTAATCAGTTTTGCGGGACTGCCGGTGTTCTTTCAGGATCTTGCAGATACTGTCAACATCATCAACAATTGAAATAAGCCCCATATCCTCAGGTGCAATGGTATTCTCAGAGACAAGGGTATTCTGAATCCAGTCTAAAAGACCGCCCCAGTAGTCTCTGCCTACAAGCACGATCGGGAAGGTATCTATCTTTTCTGTCTGTACGAGCGTGAGCGCTTCAAAAAGCTCATCCATAGTGCCGAACCCGCCGGGGAATATAACAAATGCACTGGCGTATTTGATGAACATCAGCTTTCTTACGAAGAAGTATCTGAAGGAGAGGGAGATATCCTGGTATTGATTTGGTGACTGTTCTGAAGGTATTTCAATGTTCAGGCCGACAGACTTACCTGTGCCTCCTTTTGCACCCTTGTTGGCCCCCTCCATTATTCCGGGGCCGCCGCCCGTTATTACGGCAAATCCGTCTGAAGAGAGTTCTTCAGCGAGTTTTACCGCCATTTCATAATAATACGAGCCGGGCTCCATCCGTGAGCTTCCAAAGATGGTCACAGCAGGACCGAGATCGTGAAGGTTCTCAAATCCGTCAACAACCTCTGATTGTATCCTGAATATTCGCCAGGGTTCTGAGTTTTTCAGGTCATCCATAAATTAAATTCAGCTACTCGGGTATCTTAAGTTTTTCAGGCTCACAGAGAAGTTCAGGGTTTATGGCTACTTTCCCGCAATTCTTGCATTGATATCTGTCATTATTGGTCTTGGTATGACAGAATGACGGCGGCAGGACACCGGCGGTACCGCACCAGTCGGACTTTGTTACTCTGCCCTGTACCTTGCATATATTATTCTGGTCAAGCGCTACAGCGCCGCAATTTGCGCATACAAATGCATGTGTGTTTTTTGGAAGGGGAATGTGTTCTTTCTTTTCTTCTGACATCTTAGCCTCCTTTGAATAATTAAGAGTTTTAATGCATGAAGTAAATAATAATATATTATGAAATATAACATACGGACCCGATTTTTATCTTTAGGAATTAACAGATAATGGGGTAGGTGAGGAGATCTATCTAAGGTGGTCGGTCTTTGTTTCAGAGGATGCAGCAGCACCCGCCTCTCCGGACAATATGAGCGCTCTTCGCGTAAGAACGGGGCCGAATATCTCAAAAACAACAGTAGCAGCGATAACTGTGGGAAGTATGATATCTCCAACAGCGGGGATAGTCTGCGAAGCCACAAGAGCCATGCCGAGGGCGACTCCAGCCTGCGGCATAAGGGCCATTCCCATCCATTTACGTATAAAATTATCAGCATTGCATATAGATCCGCCTATCCATGACCCGGCAAAACGCCCTGCTACACGAAGGGCTACATAAGCGGTCCCGATCAGCCCTATAGCTGAAAGGGAGCTTAGATGAAGAGATGCCCCGGCAAGCACAAAGAAGAGAATCATAAAGGGCCAGTCGATCCCCTTTATTGTGTAGAAAGGACGTTTATAGTGTTTTGCAAAGTTTGCAACAAACGCACCGAGTGTCATTGCAGCAAGAAGAAATGAGACATCAAGCAGTATGGCTATTCCGCCGCATAAAAATATCATACCCATAGCTTCGGCAAGTGTGGGTTCACCGGCCTTGATTCGCCCGGTAAGGAATGACATGGGTATCCCGACCATAATACCAACAAGAATTGCTCCTCCCACCTCCCAGAGGCCGAGAAGAAGTATGCTTTCATTGCCGCCGCCCTGTCCATGTAGAGAGTTGAAAGCCTGAGCAATTGCGAGCATGACGCTGAATACTATGATCCCCCATGCATCGTCTACCGCCACTATGCCCAAAAGAGTATCTGAAAATTTTCCTTCAGCCTTTATCTCACGTACAACATCAGTTGTTGCCGCCGGTGCGGTGGCAGTGGCTATGCCTGCAAGCAGCAGCGCAATGTCGATCCTGACTCCTACAAGCAGTAAGCCTACAGCTGTGATAAATGCAGTAGTTATAACCTCTGCAATAGAGATCCAGAGTATCGTCTTCCCATTTTCACGTAGAGATGAGAGGGTCAGTTTTTCCCCTAAGAGAAAGCCGACGATAAGAAGGGCCATGTGTGTTACATAAGGGAATAAATGCTCAACAACATCAGGGAATATGTCCAGTCCTGACGGGCCTATGGCAACGCCGATTACCAGAAGAAGTGTAACCCTCGGAAGAGGGGAGTTCTTTCCGATAAGATCGGTTATGAAACCTATCAGCAATATGCCGCCGATCGCTATAAGTATTTTTGCTAATTCTTCCATAGAGTTGAGTGTGGCATGTAGTTCTATATTTCACTATATCAAAAAGGGTGCAGGTAGTAAAGAAGAGGATGAGGACTATTTTCTGAAATGATCTACATACATTGCGGTTGCGCCTGTAACAGCAGCAGGCATCAGAAGGAAGTTGACGACCGGTATGAGTGCCGTCACCATCGCAGCAGCGCCGAACCCGAAAGAGAGCGCCCTTTTTTTTCTTATGGATGTCCGCGCCTCTTTAAAAAAGATGTTGTTGTTCTCCATTGGATAGGCTATGTATTCAAGTGAAAGTATCCATGATGAGAAGAGCGCCCATAGAAGGGGAGCAGCAATATTGACCACGGGTATAAATGAGAAGACAATAAGAGGAATTGCCCAAAGGAGAAAATATATGAGCTTGCGCACCTCACTGATCAGGGCCTTCGGTATTATTTTTAAGGTTTCAAACATGCTGCTGCTGTCGCTGCTGCCTGTAAGTTGGATCTCTGTTTTTTCAGACAGCAGGCCGTTGAACGGGGCGGCAATAAGATTTGCGATAAGGGTAAAAGTGAAGACGAGGATAAGCATAATGATCATCCCGAATAGCAGCCATAGTATCCCCGAGATCATATCAGCCCACCAGCTTCCTTCGGCAGGAAGGAGCCAGATAAGCAGGTTTTTAAACTCAACTGTCCCGAACCATATCGCAGCTGTAAAGACGATCATATTAATAAGCAGGGGGATGGCAACAAATGGGCGAATGCCCGGCTGCTGTATGAGTTTGAATCCGAGTAGAAGATACTTTATGCCTGCAATAAAATCTTTGATCATATCATTATTAAAAGGCTCAACATGCAGATCGACCAGATGATATCAATCGGAAGCTGAAGGCCGCAGGACGAGTCAAGCAGCAGGTCAAAGCGTGCAGGAAACTCTTCGTCAGCCTTCCACAATATCAGCACAACAGGAAACTTCGGCATAGGGTGAAGCCTGATGGATGTATCCCCGTAATCCAGCTTCTCTCCGCCAAGCTCCATGCCTTTTTTTATGAATGCCTCAGGGTCACTGCTGTACCTCTCTGCAAGCTTATCAAGTGGAAGTTCATGAGCCCCCCTGAAGAAAAGCTCGCCTCCTTTCAGATTCACCGGTTTTATAAATTCTCCGGATTGAGGGATATCCTTGAAGCCGGCGAGATACCATATGGTCGAGAGCCTTGAGAAGTATTCTAAGCGCTGAAGTATGATATCGCTCAAAGGAGAATCTCCGGTAAAGACATCATCTTTCAATAATGCATGTATATCAGTACCAAAAGACTTCAGGGTGTAGGAATCTGATGTTTTATCAAATTCAGCACCTGTGACCCTGCATACATCTTCCGGTAGAAGATTTTTCAGGTCGCTCCATCCCTTTTTTTCTCCTGATGACATGGTTTATTATACTAAACCTTAAAAACCTGATAAAGAGAATGACTTATTGTTTTTTTATAGAATGTAATTAACCAACCACAACTCTTAACTTTCAACTTTCAACTATTAACTTAATATCTATATGATCCAGGTCTCTAATTTAGAAAAATCATACGGCAGCCAGCATCTTTTTGAGAACGTCGGCTTCACTATCGAGCCGGGCGAACGCATAGGCCTTGTCGGCAGGAACGGCCACGGCAAGACGACACTCCTGCGTATGATCATAGGGGCAGAACATCCTGACTCAGGTATGGTAAATATACCCGACCATTATTCTATCGGACATCTGTCACAACATCTAAGCTTCTCAGAAGAGACTGTTCTCAAAGAGGCGTGTCTCGGCCTCAGGCCTAATGAGGACGGTATTGATGAGACCTATAAGGTTGAGACGGTGCTGCACGGCCTCGGTTTTTCAACTGATGAGTTTTCGATGAACCCGGGTGAGCTTTCAGGCGGCTTTCAGGTGAGGCTGAGCCTTGCCAAGGTGCTTGTCTCTGAGCCGAACCTGCTTCTGCTTGATGAGCCTACCAACTACCTTGATATCGTCTCTATACGCTGGATAAAGAAGTTCCTTAGGGGATGGGATAATGAGCTTGTGCTGATCACTCATGACAGGGGCTTCATGGACAGCGTGATAACCCATACGATGGCCATTCACCGGGGAAAGGTCAGAAAGATGAAGGGTTCAACAGGAAAGCTTTATCAGCAGATCTTTTCTGAAGAAGAGGTTTATGAGCAAACAAGGGTCAATGAAGATAAAAAGAGGAAGGAGGCTGAGCGTTTTATCACGCGCTTCAGGGCAAAGAATACAAAGGCAAAGGCTGTTCAGTCGAGAGTGAAGGCTCTTGAAAAAAAGGGGGTTCTTGAAAAGCTCTCTAATGTGAAAGATCTAAACTTCAGGTTCAGCAGCGCTCCCTTTAACGGCAAACGTCTTATAGAAGTTGATAAGCTCTCCTTCTCATATGACAAGGAGGTCGCGCCTTTAATAAATGATTTCAGTATCTCTGTGGGCAGGGATGATCGCATAGCCATAATCGGGCAGAATGGCAGGGGTAAGACGACCCTTCTGAGCATGCTGGCTGGGGAACTTACCCCGACCGGCGGCAGGATAAGCAGTCACCCGTCTATGAAGCCTACTTATTATGGGCAGGCGAATATCGAGCGGCTTAATCCGGCCCTTACTGTTGAGCAGGAGGTGGCTGCGGCAAACACAGGAAACCAGCGTACGTCAGTCAGGAACATATGCGGGCTTATGATGTTTGAAGGGGATAACGCCCTGAAGAAGATCGAGGTCCTTTCAGGTGGGGAGAAGAGCAGGGTGCTGCTTGCAAGACTGCTTGTAAGCCCTGCGAATATAATCATGCTTGATGAGCCGAGCAACCACCTTGATATGCAGTCAGTTGATTCACTAATAGGTGCGGTGGATGAGTTCAGCGGTGCTGTGATCATAGTGACGCATAATGAGATGCTGCTTCATGCCACAGCGACAAGGCTGATAGTTTTTGACGGTGGCAGGATCAGCCTGTTTGAAGGGTCATATGAGGACTTTCTTGACCGCGTGGGCTGGAGCACCGAAGATGAACCGGTTTCTCTTAAGACTGATCTGAAACCTGAGGATGATAAACAGGTGAGCAAAAAAGAGATGCGGCGCTTAAGGGCAGACCTTGTCAAGGAGAAATCAAGGAAGCTTGCCTCTTTGAAGAAGAGTATTGCTCATGCTGAATCATCAATAATGCAGCTTGAGGAGCAGGTTGAGCAGGAGAATGATGAGCTTATCAAGGCATCACAGGCAGGCGACGGTGATGCAATAAAGAGGCTCTCAAAGTCAGTGCATGCCGCCAACGTAAGGATTGAAACACTATTCAGTGAGCTTGAAACAGTATCGGCTGAGCAGGAGAGGATGTCAGTGGAGTTTGAAGAGCGGCTTAATGATCTTTCACAGGGAACTGAGGACTGAAATAATATTCTAAGCATCAAGAATATATACAACCATGATTGATATTGGAACTTTAAAATTATCTTCCAGGCTTCTTCTCGCCCCGCTTTCCGGTATAAGCGATATGCCCTTCAGGATGATCAACCGTATGTTCGGCTGTCGCATGGCATTTACCGAAATGATCAGCTCACATGCTCTTGCTCAGGATAGCGGAAAGACGAGGAAGATGCTTGAGACGATGGCAGGGGATGCTCCGCTAGGAGTTCAGCTTCTCGGAGATGACCCTGAGTATCTTAAAAGGGCTATAGATATTGTGAACGAACATGACTTTGTACTCCTGGATATCAATTCAGCTTGCCCGGCAGGCAAGGTGACCAGAAGCGGCAAGGGGGCTACCCTTATGAAGGACCCTGACGGATTGGGGAAACTCCTTAAGGCGGTTGTAAGTTATTCCCGATTCCCGGTGACGGTAAAGATACGCGCAGGATGGAGTGCCGGTTCTATAAATGCCAGGGAGGTTGCCCTCAGTGCGCAGGATGCCGGTGTCAGCGGCCTCTTCATACACGGGAGGACAAAGCAGCAAGGCTACAGCGGCAGTGTGGATTATAGTGTGATAAGAGAGGTGAAGGAGGCGCTTGATATTCCTGTCATAGGCAGCGGTGATGCGTTTTCACCCAATCTGATAAAGAGGATGCTTGATGAGACAGGATGTGATGGTGCTGTCGTAGCCAGAGGAGCGCTCGGCAATCCCTGGATATTCAGGGAGACGGAGGCGTTTTTAAATGACGGCACAAAGCTTCGAAGACCTGATGTCTATGATGTGTCTGACACTGTATTGAGGCATCTGGATATGATCATAGCGCACTGGGGTGAGAGAAGAGGAGTCCTGGTCTTCAGGAAGTTCTTTGCGTGGTATATCAAGGGGATGAGAAACGTAAAGCTTTTCAGGCAGAAAGGTTTTCGTGCAGAGACAAGGGATGATATGGTCAAGCTGATTGGGGAGCTTCGGGAACTCAGTGCGTTTTAAGTTTTCTGTGCCTTATAAGGCCTGCAATGCCGACAGTCAATAAGATAAACAACATCAAGGTTGCGGCAGGGCCAAAGTTCAATAAGCTCCAGCTCATGCCAACAAGCGGAAGCAGGCTCCAGCGAACCATTGCGCGTAGTGCATCATGCTCCGCTATGAAGTCAGCTATAGGCGGTGAGTGTCTGTAGTAGGTTTGTACAAAGGCATCGCCTATTCTGTTTGTTATAAGGTATCTGTCACGGAAGTCGCGGAGTATCTTCACATGAGGTTCCATTAAAGAGCCGAAAGCTGCAGTAGCTATAAAGCATCCGCCCCCTCCGCCTCCACCCCCTGATGAGGTTTTTTCTTCTGTAATGCTGCTGTTTACAGTAACGCTGCCCTCAACACCTTCAGTATATGATAGTGGCAGATCACTTGGGTCAATGATCTCAAATTCTGTTATGGTTACTTCAAATGAAGCCCCCAAGTCTGGATCTGCGCTGATGGTGGGCAGGTCGGAAGCAAAACTTATATCTATGCTTCCGGAGCTGTAAGGGCCGGTGTCAGCTGTGTTTATGTATATGTCGTTACTTATAAAGGCGCTTCCAACGTATTCAGTGGTAGCGCCTGTGTCAATAGTATTATTAAGGACGGTATTTGAGATCGTGACAGCTCCTACCGTAGCATCTCCATCTAAAACAGGTATTGCGCCGTCAAGAGTAAATGGGTCCTGATGATAGCCTTCACCCCACATGGCAATAGACTCAGATAATACAAGATCATCCCCATCAAATATTTCAATATTACCTGATTCATCATTGTATGGATAAATAACAATGGCAGGGGCATTAATTTCAGCTAAAATAGGGCCGTGAGCTGCAATATATATATCTCCTGTTTCTCCGGTAACTGATATTAAACCTGTAACAGAAACGCTTGGAATGCTGGTTCCGTGCTGGTTGCTTACATTGATTGAGCCTGCAGAATTTATATATCCAAATATAATATCAGCGTAATCAGTGCTTATACGAAATTCGCCTTCTCCCGAAACAGTCAAGTGTTCGACAGTGATCGTTGAATTTGAATCACTGCCAATGCCTGTTGTATCAATATTTAACCCCTCAAAGTTAGTATCACCGTCAAGGATAGTATTGCTCTCATCCTCACCATTAATTGTTAATGCGAAATCCTCAGCAGTTGGTATGTATGAGACAGTCTCAGTAAAGAAGTAGGTTCCGGCAGCTATATTAATGGTATCGTCCTGAAGGTTGTTTGCGGCAAGGTCAAGTGCGCTTTGAAGGCCGCAGTCAAGGTCTGAACAGTCAAGGTCTGAAGATGTAGAGACATTGATGACAGCTGCGTAAGAGGTACTGAAGGTGAATAAGGCTAAAAAAACTGTAATAAGTACAAGTAACTTCTTCATTGACTTAACCCAGATTAGATAACTTCTTGATTAATAATAACTACTAATTGGTTAATATCGATATAAATTATATAAATGAAATATTAATAGATGACTAAATAAATGTCAAGACTTTTATTATTTAGCTATATAAGGATGTATTAGAGAAGGTCAATGCTGAACTTCTTCAGGCAGTCGGCAAGTGAGGTTAGCGGCAGGCCGATGACATTCAGGTAGTCACCGTCAATCTTTCTTACAAGAAGGGCTCCAAGCCCCTGGATGCCATATGCACCGGCCTTATCAAGAGGCTCCCCTGTTCTGACATAAGCATCTATCTCTTTTGCGCTCAGCTTCTTAAAAGTGACCTTTGTCTCTACAGATTTCGAGGTCCTTTTTCCTGATGCAGTATCAAGCACGGTAAATCCGGTTATAACGGAATGGGTCTTATTGTTAAGCATTTCAAGCATCTTCTTTGCTCTTGCCTTCGTATGAGGTTTGCCGAGGATGTTGCTTTTAAATAGTATGAAAGTGTCTGCAGAGATGATGACGGCATCTTTATACTTATGTGCAACAGCCGATGCCTTCTCTTTAGAGAGGAACTTTGCAAGCTTGTGGGGTTCCAGCTTTAGGGATAGATCCTCTTCATAATTGCTGTTTGCCGTTTTGAACTTGAGCCCGGCATTTCTCAGTATATCTTTTCGCCGTGGAGATGATGATGCAAGTATTATCTTTCTCATAATTGTAAATAAAAGAAGGGATTGTTAGTGATGTGAATAATTATATAAGCGGCTGAAGCTCCTGAAGAGCGGCCAGCAGTCTGTCTGAGCCCTTCACAATGTTTTTATCATATTTTTTGATGCGTCTGTAATAAACAGATACCTCATGTTCACTGTCTCTGTATTCTTCCCTGCTGGCTATCTGCCTGTTTATGGAATCAATGGGATGAATGATATGCCGAAGCTTTACAAGGGTATCTCCCTTTATGGATTCAGGAATGCCGACCTTAAGCAGATCTTCAAAACCTGAGTGCAGGGGGGTCAATGTTTCGATTACATTGTGTTCTTCAAAGATCGTATCAAGTTCTTCTTTCAGGATTTCTTTGTTTGATTTAAGCGTTACAAGGTTATGAGATATCTCTTCCTTAATGGCGGATAATGTCATTTTGTCTCTTCTTACGATCTCCCTTCTGCTCTTAAAGATATCCCAGAGCACTGCCAGTAAGAGGCCGGTAATTATTCCTGCAATAAAAACGCCAAGCCATTCAGACATGTAATCTCTCCATTGATGAGTAAAACCTGAAAATGATGATATTAAATACTATATGAAATCCCTGCTGTTATTGAAAGTGGTTTTATCATTTTCATATTTCTGCATTATAGAACATCCATAAGAAATAATATATATTGTCATTATTTACATGGTTTATTATATAATAGTTGAAACATCATATTGTTCTCATGAATCACTTAACTCCCATAAATTTATTATTAATTCTCTCAGTCCTTGTTGCAGGCTGTGCTACGCCTTCAGCACAGTTTCCTTCCTCTAATAAAAGCAGCATTCATAAGGCACAGAACATAACCCAGCTTACACGTGATGAGAGCGGCAAGCTTTCAATGCGGGGTACTGATGAAGATATCACTGAAGAAGCCCCTCTCAACATTAAAACACCTGACCCTATTGTTGAAGTATCTTCATATGATGGTGCAGTGAGCGTGGATCCTTCCGATGTGAAGGAAGACAGCGGACAGAACCTGCTTGATACCGCCCTTGATTTCTGTGATGCCTCTCAGGTGTTCTGGTCTGAAGGAAATCTGGAAGAGGCGATAGAGGCGCTTGACCAGGCATACAACATGGTTCTTAGCGTAGATACAGAGAACAACCCGAAGCTTATACAGCAGAAGGAGGATCTGAGGTTCCTTATATCAAAAAGGGTTCTTGAGATCTATGCCTCAAGGTATACTGCGGTAAATGGCAGTTATGAGGCCATCCCGCTTGTAATGAACGCTTTTGTCGAGAAGGAGATCAAGCGCTTTCAGGGGCCTGAGCGCAAGTTCTTTATTGAGTCGTACAGGCGTTCAGGCAAGTTTCGTGACATGATATTGAAGAAGCTGAAAGAGGCTGGTATGCCGGAAGAGCTTGCATGGCTGCCTCTTATCGAGAGCGGTTTCAAGATAAGGGCGCTTTCAAGTGCCAGAGCATTAGGTCTTTGGCAGTTCATTCCTTCAACCGGGTATAAATTCGGCCTTAACCGGGACAACTGGGTAGATGAGAGACTGCATCCCGAAAAGGCCACGGACGCTGCTATTGCATACATGACTGAACTTCATAATATCTTTGGTGACTGGTCTACCGTTCTTGCGGCATATAACTGCGGTGAGGGCAGGGTGCTTAGAGTTATACGTGCGCAGAGGATTAATTACCTTGATAACTTCTGGGATCTTTATCAGAAGCTTCCGCGTGAAACTGCCAGATATGTTCCAAGGTTCATTGCAACCCTGCACATACTGAAGAACCCGGAAAAATTCGGTTTTACAAAAGATGATTTTAAAGCGGCATATGAGCCTGAGACATACGATATTGTTACAGTTGATAAGACGCTGCAGCTTAAGACTGTCGCTTCAGTGCTTGATATACCTTATAAGAACCTGACTGACTTGAATCCTGAGCTTCGCTATCAGGTAACCCCTTCCAAGCCGTACAGGTTAAAGGTGCCTGTAGGGAAGGACAGTCTTCTGCTTGCAAAGCTGGATGATATTCCTAAGTGGTATCCACCCGAGAAGGTCTATGTCTATCATAAGGTGAGAAATGGTGAAACACTCTCGCTTATAGCATCAAAGTACCGGTCAAGTGTTGAGAAGATAGTAAGAGCTAATAACATAAGGAAGAAGCACCTTATAAGGGTTGGGCAGAAGCTTAAGGTGCCGGTTGGAGGCAGCAAAGGCACTACAGCCGTGGCAACGGCTCCTGCTGTTATCCCGGCAGGCGGCATTTATAAGGTTAAAAAGGGTGACTCTTTGTGGCTGATAGCCAGGAAGTTCAATACTGACACAAAAAAGCTTAAGAGGATCAATAACCTTAGAAGCACACGGTTAAGTATAGGCCAGACCTTAAAGGTGACCGACGGCCCTATAAAGCCCACACCCGGCGGTGAATACAAGGTCAGGAAGGGTGACTCCCTGTGGCTGATAGCCAGGAAGTTTAATATGGATACCAAGTCCCTCCAGCGCATCAACAACCTGCAGACCACACGCCTTCAGATAGGGCAGGTCCTGAAGGTGAAGAACTGACCTGATATATTATCCGCAGTTCCTGCAGTAAGTTCCCGTGTTAATAAATGTAAAGGGAATCTGCTACAATTATCTCTATGTGGAATAGTAAAATTTCAATAGTATCTGCAGTATTTCTGCTCTTTTTATCAAACCCACTTCAGGCTTATTCCTTTAATGAGGAGCTCGTCAACCCTGTTCCGGTTGTGAAGATGGCTGAGCTTTTGAAGGTTAGGTCAGTTGATTCCGTTTCAGCCTCAGGTATAACGGTCGAGAGTGAAAAGCTTCATGCCTCAGCGATAATAGGAGATTTTTACAGTAAACGCGATTTTCAGCCTGTCTGGGTATTTGACAGCAGCTTTCTTGTTGTGGCTGCAGAGCTTACAGATGCAATTAATGCGGCATATTTTGAAGGGCTTGTGCCGGAGCACTATCACCTTGACCAGATTAACTCAGCCATTAATAAAGCCCGTAAAATTATCATTAACGACCAGACACCATCCGCTGAGGTGCTTGTTGATCTTGATTTGCTTTTGTCCGATGCATTTCTTATGCTCAGCTGCCACTATTCTTCCGGTTGTGAGAACCCGGCAGCAGCAGAGGCGGAGTGGTTCACAGATACCGAAAAAGTAGATGTGACTGCCCTTCTTGAGATGAGTTCAAGAGAGAGGAGGATAAAAGAGGCGCTTAACGACCTGCTTCCGCCGGGTGATAATTATTTAAGGCTTAAAGATGCGCTGGCAGAGTATCGCTCAATAGCTGAAGCAGGGGGCTGGCCCCTTCTCTCTAAAGGCCCGATACTTGCAGTGGGTGCAGTGGACAGCCGTGTGGTCGAGTTAAGAAGTCGCCTGAGGGTGTCTGGCGATCTAATGCCGGATAATGATACAGGCGTGGAGCTGTTTGACACATACCTTAAAGAGGCTGTGCTGAGATTTCAAGGCAGGCATGGGCTCAGGGCTGACGGGCTTGTCGGGCACAGGACGCGTAATGCTCTGAATGTCTCTGCTGAGTATCGTACCAGGAAGATAGAGCTGAACCTTGAACGGCTGCGCTGGAGCAGAAATGCCGCCCTGAAAAACTATCTGCTTGTCAATATAGCCGACTTCAGGCTTGATGTTATAGAGAATGGCAGCAGTGTAATGAATATGAAGGTCGTGGTGGGCAGGCCTTACTGGGACACGCCTGTATTTAGCGAAGAGATGACAGAGATAGTTTTCAGTCCTTCCTGGAATATACCTAACGGCATTGCATTGAATGAGGTTATCCCAAATATAATTGCTGACAGTGAGTACCTTGAGGCTCAAAATATTGCTGTTCTTAACAGCTGGAGAAAAAACGCAGTGAAGATAAATCCCGCTTCAGTTGACTGGAAGGGGATAACGGAGAAGAATTTAATTTATCAGTTCAGGCAGATGCCCGGGCCTTTAAACCCTCTTGGACGGGTCAAGTTCATGTTCCCGAACAGGTTCAATGTATACATGCATGATACACCTACGAAGAATCATTTTAATAATAATACGCGTGTGTTCAGTCATGGATGCATAAGGCTCGAGAGGCCTCTTGAGCTTGCCGAGTACCTGCTGAAGGGGACTGCATGGTTTCCTGAAAACATTCGGACTGCCATAAAGGACGGAAATGAGATGGAGGTACAGTTAGCTGAGCCTGTCAGCGTGCAGATAATTTACCTTACCGCCTGGGTTGATACTGAAGGGAAGGTTCAGTTCAGGAATGATATTTACGGGAGAGACAGGCGGCTGATAAATGTACTTAATGCCCAAAAGTAGCTGTTTTCTGTGTAAAAAACAACACATATTCCCGATGTCATGATTTTTCTCCCTCATACTTCCTTTATAAATCAATATGTTATAATTCGGTACAATTTTTGCTTATAATACATGGAATTAGATATTTTAATAAGTGACCGCTATGTTAATTGATAGACCTGAAATAAGAGATGATGAGGGTTTCAGCCGCAGAGATGTCCTGAGGTTGGGTGCTGCTGCTGCTGTGTCAACATTGCTGCCCTCTTATGCTTCAGCAGCTCTGAATGATGCTTCTGAAAGGGGGTTATATCTTTACAACCTTCACACTGATGAGAGGGTTAAGACGGTCTACTGGCAGAATGGCAGATACCTTAATGGATCACTGGCAGAAATAGATTATATCCTTCGGGATTATCGAACAGGTGGTATAAAGGAGATAGATGTAAGGCTTCTTGATCTTCTGGCCAGTATTTATAAAAAGATGGGAACCAGACACCCTTTTCATATCACATCAGGCTACCGCTCGCCCGGAACAAATTCTATGCTGAAGAAGAAGGGCCGTGGAGTAGGACGTAACAGCCTTCATATATATGGGAAGGCCGCTGACATTACGGTTCCGGGTCGCAGCCTCGAATCTCTCAGATATGCTGCAACAAAGATCAGGGCCGGCGGCGTAGGTTATTATCCCAAGTCAAATTTTGTTCATGTTGATGTCGGAGACATAAGGTACTGGTAGGCCTGTTTCTTCCCTCGTCTTTCCTGCAAAATCACCGTTTTTGAGTTGTACCAATAAATTATTTGATTTAGGCTTCAGCTATGTTAGTATTTTAGATGCGGTTCAAGATGATTTTAACGGATCTGATCATATGGACAAACAACTACAGCAGCTAAACACCCTTATAGAGATGACGGCACTTGTCACCTCATCGCTTGAGCCTCTATCTGTAAGGCAGCTGGCGATCGAATCTGCCGTAAGGCTGCTGGATGCCGAGGCAGGCAGTCTTCTTCTTATCGACAATAAGACAGATGAGCTTTATTTTGAGGTTGCCACTGGTGAGAAAGAGAATGAACTTACATATGTCAGGTTTAAAAATGGGTTAGGTATTGCAGGATGGGCTGCAGTGAACAGAAAGCCGGCAATGGTTGCGGATGTTTCTCTGGATGAAAGATTCTATATGGAGGTCGATGAGGTAAGCGGTTTCACAACTAAGAGCATGATATGTGTTCCTGTTATGGATAAGGAAGATATTTTAGGTGTGCTGCAGGTTATCAATAAGAAAGATGGGGAATTTGAGAATGATGACATGCTTATCCTGCAGACATTTGCCAACCAGGTAGGCATTGCGATGGAGAATGCAAAGCTTTTTCAGGAGGCTATAACCGATGGGCATACAGGCCTTTACCATCATAAGTACTTCAAGTTGAGACTCAAGGAGGAGATAGACCGTTCACGGCGTTATGACTACCCGCTGGCTGTGCTGCTTCTGGATATAGACCTTTTTAAGAAGGTTAATGACAGATACGGGCATCCTGTCGGCAGCATGGTCATAGAGAGGATAGCTGAAATACTGAAGAGCATTACAAGGGTCACAGATGTAGCCGCAAGGTACGGAGGTGAGGAGTTTGCCATGATACTGCCTTATGCCTCATATCAATACGGCCTTGAGACAGCAGAGCGACTCAGAAGCACCATTGAGAAGTCGGATTTTGACGGCATAGAGATAACGGTAAGTGTAGGCGTTGGTCACTATGACGGCAAGATAAAAGGCGCTACATTTACTGAACTTATCAGCATTACTGACGGGGCTTTATACAGTGCTAAAGAGAAAGGCAGAAACCGGGTTGAGGGAGCTTTCTATAAATAATAGATATTCTTTGCTGAAGTGTTATTAAATGATACTGTTGATATTAGATATAAACAAAAAAAGCCCCTGCATTTTCATGCAGGGGCTTTGAGGTTTAAGGTTAAACTTTTACTACATTAATAGCCTTAGGACCTTTGTCACCCTCTTCAATATCAAAAGATACTGCCTGTCCTTCAGCTAGGGTCTTGTATCCGTCACCCTGAATTGATGTGTGGTGTACAAATACATCTGCACCGTCATCCCTTGTGATAAAGCCAAATCCCTTTGAATCATTGAACCATTTAACTACTCCGTCTGCCACTGTGCTACCTCCTTTTTGAATCTGATGTTATTGCTGCAAATTATGAAACTTTGCTAAATTAACATGTGCTGTACCAAAAGTCAATAAAAACCAGAGATGTTATTATATAGACTATTCAGATATGGATTTATTATGTGTTGACAGCATCTGTTTTAAATTCTATAGTTCTATAGTTCAGAAATTAAATGTTCTGATGTATTGAATATATCATATTAACAGGAGGTAAAAGTTTATGTCGCAAAATGTTCCTTTTGACCTTAAAGATTTCAAACCACCGAAGATAAATGTGAAGGCAGTCAGTTTGATAGTTGTAGTAATGATACTACTCTCATTTGTCTCGTCCCTATGGTTCACTGTGGACCCTGAGGAGGTGGGGGTGGTACTACGTTTCGGAAAGTACGACCGCACGGTAAACCCCGGACTTAATTTTAAATTGCCCCTTGGTATTGAGACCGTTGAAAAGGTGCCTGTCGAGCGGCAGCTGAAGCTTGAGTTTGGTTTCAGGACAAAGGCTGTAGGCAGCGGAAGAACCCAGTACTCATCCCTCAAGTATGAGGAGGAGTCGCTCATGCTCACAGGTGACCTGAATGCCGCTGATGTTGAATGGATAGTACAGTACCGTATCAGCGACCCGTACAAGTATCTCTTTAGGGTAAGGAATGCAGAGAAGACCTTCAGGGATATGAATGAGGCTGTGATGCGCGGGATCGTGGGAGACCGCACAGTGGATGAAGTTATTACATTTGGCCGCCAGGAGGTTGCTGATTCTGTTACTTTGATATTGCAGGAGCTCTGTAATCAGTATGAGCTCGGGATCAAGGTCGAGCAGATTGCGCTGCAGGATGCAAATGCACCAGAATCTGTCCAGCCTGCCTTTAATGAGGTTAATGCAGCAGAGCAGGAGAAGGATAAGCTCATAAACCAGGCAAAGTCCGAGTATAACAAGGTTATCCCCAAAGCCCGGGGTATTGCCAAGAAGACTATTGAAGAGGCGAAGGGATATGCCCTGGAGAGGGTAAACAATGCAAAAGGAGAGGCATCAAAGTTCAACTCTGTTTTTGCTGAGTACTCAAAGGCGAAAGAGGTGACGCGTCAGCGTATCTACCTTGAAACCATGAATGATGTCTTTCAGAATGTCGGGCGTAAGCTTATAACAGATGAGGAGATGAGCGGCATGCTGCCATTGCTTCAGTTTGATATGGGAGGTGCCAAGAAATGAACAGTTCTAAGTTAGTCACAATACTTTTTCTCATATTCATAGCTCTTGCGGTGCTGGTATCCTCTGCGTACGTGGTAAGTGAGACCAAGCAGGCGATCATTACGCAGTTTGGAAAGCCGGTGGGCGACCCTATCGTAACTCCGGGAATACATTTCAAAGTGCCCCTTATTCAGAAGGCCAACTTCTTTGACAAGCGTTTTCTTGAGTGGGACGGTTCTCCAAACGAGATTCCGACAAAGGACAAGAGGTTTATATGGGTGGATACATATGCCCGCTGGCGTATAAAAGATCCTCTCCTCTTCTTTCAGCGTGTACGTGACGAGCGAGGCGCACAGTCGAGGCTCGATGACATTCTGGATGGTGAGACGAGAAATGCCATAGCCAGTCATTTTCTCGTGGAGATAGTACGCTCATCCAACCGTACGCCTGTGATACCTGAAGGTGTCCCTGAAGGTGAAATAACAAGGACTATACAGCATATAAACTTTGGAAGGGACCAGATAACAAGGGATATATTAGAAGTGGCTGCCCCGAGAACCCTTGAGCTTGGCATTGAATTGCTTGACCTGAGGCTCAAGAGGATCAACTACAGGGAAGAGGTACAGAAGAAGATATACGAGAGGATGATCACCGAGCGTAAGAGGATCGCAGACAGGTACAGGTCCGAGGGCCAGGGTCAGGCATCTGAGATAATCGGTAACAAGGAAAGAGAGTTGAAGAAGATACAGTCTGAGGCATACAGGACGGCCCAGGAGATAAAGGGTAAGGCTGATGCCGAGGCAACCTCCATATATGCTGATGCTTATAACCAGAGTGCGGAGTCGCGTGATTTTTACAGCTTCCTCAAGACGATGGAAACTTACAAGACAACACTGGCTGAAGATGACATGCTGATACTCTCCACTAAGGGAGATTTCTTCAAATATCTTCAGACAGACAGCCCTAAGTAGATGCTTGCTGCCGGGGGCTTCAGCCCCCGGCAGCAATAAATTAAATATTTCAGCTTCCTGTAACACCTTGATTTATAGCTTTTAATGTTTACCATGTTTATTCTGCTGTGAAAAGTATATGTTTTTATGTATAATTAATATTGACTAAATCTAAAAAAGAAAGTGGGGATGTTTTTGTTTAAAAAGCAGCTCTTGGTAAGGAAGGAGTTGAGAACATTTGGACGTTAAAGTTTACGGAAGTGATATTGAAAAGGCGTTAAAGATACTTAAGCGCCAGCTCCAGAAAGAAGGCCTTTTTAGAGAGATCAAGAATAGAAAGTTCTATCAGAAGCCCTCTGAGAAGAAGAAGAGAAAAAGAATTGAAGCAAGGAAGAAGAGGATGAAGGCTCTTAAGATGAGAGGCGGAAGATAGTATCTTTCTTTGCTGCTGGTATTAAAATGAATGACCGGCCTTGCTGAAAGGCATGGCCGGTTTTTTTATGTCTTCTAAACGGTGAATCCGATATCAAAGACGTTGTGGCATGAAGGGCAGATAAAGAACCATTTGGTTTCATCGCCGTCCTTTCTGAACATAGAGTGAAAACCATCTGTATATCCGCATACAGGACAGACCTTGAACTCATCTCCATCCATCTCTGCTTTGTTTACTTTGTAATCCATATAAAGCCTTTTGAGAGACCAGAAATTATCTTTGAGAGGCAAGCGATATGCTGCCCTCTTTATTTATATAGATATTTGGGCGGAGACCGCCTATATCCATCTTCACCTTAAGCAGGTAGCTGAAGGTCTCTCTCTGCACATTCATCAGGTCGGCAAAGAGGCCGATGCCTCCGAAGAGGTCGGTTGTGGCAACCAGTGTTACATCTCCCTCGCCATATGCCTCTACTACAGGCAGTTTGTTGGATACACCTGTAAGTATCTTATGCCCTTCAAGTGATACTGAATAAGAGATCCCCTTGAGGTCAAGTGCGGTACGGTTGGGGTTTATTATGTGAAGGCCGATCTGGAATTTTGGAGCTATGCCTTCAGAGGGCAGGGCGCGGAAGTCGGAGATTATTACAGACGGGGTCTCGTAGTCTGACTGGATGGTCGCGCAGCCGGTGACGATAAGGATTGTGAGGCAAAATATAAAAGTTAATAATTTATTAACCATGCTTCATTTTAACACTAAGTTCTCAAGATTCATAGAAACAGAAAATCTTTTCAAATCATAGCTTGTCTGTCAAAGAAAAAGAAGCTAAGAGAAGTGAGTTAAACGATTACATTAGCAGCCGGAGTTTCTGCTCAATGGCCATGACCATTCACTGGCAGGCTTTCCTGGTATTTGCGGTAATTATCAATGCTCACAAAATAGTCCGGGTCTTTCAGAACATTGACGTCGCAGATCTTTTCCGCTTTTTTGATCAGGCGGATGCAGTCTTTGCTGAGATGGCGCAGGTGAATGGTCTTTCCTGCCCGCTGATAGATCTCGGCAAGCTTGTTGATGGTCTCAATGGCTGACTGATCCATGATCCGGGACTCCTTGAAATCAACAATGATTTCCTGCGGATCATCACTGACAGTGAATTTGGTCAGGAATAAAGTTGTAGAAGCAAAGAAGAGTGGGCCGTAGATCTGATAGTGCTTGATGCCGTGTTCATCCACCATCTTGCGTGCGCGGATACGCAGGGCGTTTTCCCAGGAGAAGATCAGTGCTGAAAGAATGACTCCGCAGAGTACGGCAATGGCCAGGTCATACATCACAGTGAGAATGGTCACCAGTAGCATCACTGCCACATCCCATTTTGGGACCTTGTTTATAATGTTGAATGTACTCCAGGCAAAGGTTTTTATAACGACGAGGAACATGACTCCTACCAGTGCGGCAATGGGTACTGTTTCGATGTAGTTTGAGGTGAAGAGTATAAAGAATAACAGGGCGATAGCAGCCGTGATCCCGGAGAGGCGGCCGCGTCCCCCGGATGTGATATTAATAATACTCTGCCCGATCATGGCGCAGCCTCCCATGCCTCCGAAGAGTCCGTTAGCGAAGTTGGCAACGCCCTGGGCGACACATTCCCTGTTTCCGTGTCCATGTGAGTCGGTAAGTTCATCGATCAGGGTCAGGGTCATTAAGGATTCTATTAGTCCAATGGCGGATAGAATAAGCGCGTAGGGTGCGATAAAGATGAGTGTTTCCCATGTGAAGGGAACATCAGGCAAGGCAAAGGCGGGAAGGCCTGCTTTAATTCCCGTGCCTCCATTGGCCTGAATAAAGGATAGAACCGTAGCTGTATCAATATTCGTGAAAACAACAAGGAGAGAAACAGTAATGATGGCTATAAGGGCAGCCGGGGCCTTCTTGTGGAACATGGGGATAAAGACAAGCATTCCCATGGTCAGGGCCACAAGGCCGGTCATGGTCCAGAGGGGTTCCCCCTGTATCCAGTTTCCTCCTGACTGGAACATACTTAACTGAGACAGAAAGATAACAATGGCTAATCCATTTACAAATCCCATCATGACGGAACGGGGGACCATTCTAATGAACTTTCCTAAACGAAATACTCCGGCCAGGCTTTGAAAAACTCCTACAAGCAGCAGGGTGACAAATAAATACTGAACGCCCGTCGCAGAGCCTTCCGCGCCCAGTGCGTTTCCTTCTCTGACGAGGCTGACCATCACGACTGCCATGGCGCCTGTAGCACCGGATATCATGCCGGGCCTCCCCCCTGCAATGGCGGTGATAAGACACATAATGAAGGCGCCGTAAAGCCCAACAATTGGAGAAACACCCGCTACAAACGCGAATGCGACCGCTTCGGGGACTAAAGCCAGTGCGACTGTAAGTCCTGAAAAAATATCACTTTGAATACTGCCTTTGGATTTCGATACTAATAAGCTAGTTGGTTCCATGGAAATTCCTTTTGTTTGCAGCTATAAATATTAATTGCCCTGAGAATTGAAATTACAGTTTCTGCAGAATGCTTCTTTGTAAATACCACTTCTGCGAGGATCTGAATAGCTTTGTTGCGACAGCACGTTATTGTGCTGTCAAATTTGTTTATTGAATTAGCAGGCTGCTCGATGAGGAGTTACTGATTCATTGCGCCTGAAAATTTGGAAGGCGATGCATATTATAGCTGATTGGTGTAATAAAAAGCACAGGTGAAATAAAATATCATTGCCCGGGGCTTATCACTGTATTGAGGGGGGGGCTATTGTTCTTGCCAGCGCATCAGCGCTGGCAATCCTTGTGCTGCGATTTGTTAGGAGATGTTTTTTTGTGTTTTGAAACAGGTAACAAGTTGACTACGTCCCCTAATTATTTAAATTAAACTCTTTATTATTATATTTATTTAACAAGCTCTATCCCTTCATCTGTAATCTTTATTTTATGTTTTTTATATAGTCTGCCGATCGCTTGCTTAAATACTTTTTTACTTATTTGAAACGCATTTTTTATATCTTCAGGGGAACTTTTATCGTTAAGCCCAGATTTTCCACCAGTTGCCTTAAGATGTTCCAGGATTTTGTCAGATGTTGAAAACATATGGCTGACTGGCTTCGGTTGCATGGAAACATCTATCTTTCCATCTTCTCTGATAAATTTAATATATGCTTTGAGTTTTTGGCCTTCCTGGTAATCGGCATAAACCTGATTTCCATAAACCAATCCTGTGTACTCATCATTTATTGCTACCTTTATCCCCAAATCAGTAAAAGCATATATCTCCACATCTACTTCCTGCCATTGAGTAAACACTCCCGGCCCAACAGTTTCTTTTAAATGCTCATAATTATTTTTCATTCCTCTCCAATAAATGGTTATGTTTTTTTTAAATTACTTTCTGTATAACATCATTATCAGTCAATTCATGGCCGACCCACACAACTACCTTTTGAGCACCTACACTAATAGCTAAGTCTCTTAATACTCTTTCTTCGACTTGCGATAAGCCACCATCAACTTTCTCTATCGGATGCATTAAGATGGTTGGCGCGAAAAACTGCTTGCCCATAATTATTTTTATGCCTTTGGTTATGAGTGTTTTAGCAACTGTAAAAGTACCTATCAGCAGTCTTTCTGTTGTAAATGGGGACTCAGATGAAAGTGATATTTCTTTGCAAGCATCTATGTTTCTAACATAAATTCTATTTTCATAAATCTTAATGTATATCGTATGGCTAATTGGCATTTTAAATATCTCTTTTCATTGATATAACGTGAAAGTCTGTGAATCGAATCCTTGAGAATATTAACATGCCGAAAACTGATTTGAACATCAAAAAATAAACAGAGCTGAAAAAGGTACCGCAGGTTCGATTTCACAGCACTGCCTTGTTAGGGGTTTGATGGTCACTTATAGGCTTTTAGTTTTTGCCCATATAGTGCCGTACTATTTATCCACCCTGTGCCAATTTGTAAATGTCTTTGGTCAAAAGCAACTACTTTATACCAAGGAGTACTTTTTTGTTTGGTCATTTCAAGAACCTTTAAAGCACCACCTTTCGGAATTCGCTTCATCTTTTGCAAAGCTGCAATAGGATCTGCGGGGTTGTGTGAAGGCATAAGAGGCGTTTGTTTAGAAATTATATATTTTTTACCAATGTCTAAATTTTCTGGATTTAAACTTTGATATTGAGAATTTCCTAGTGGTGGAGAATCTAAAAGATAGTCTATCTCAACCTCATCTTCAACAACACGAAAGCTAGATCCACTTACAGCCTTGCCAGTAAGATTGGAGTTTTGTTTTCCAAACTTGGGGTCATGCTGATTAATTGGAACTACTATTCTTACGGTGATCTTGTCACTGATAGAAGCAACATCAAATCCAGCACCATATCCTGACATTTTTTCCTGCAAAGCTCTGAGTTCCGATTTCCATTTTTGACTATCTATTGAAATTCGCTGCTTTGATCTCCATTTTTTGATGTTGCTCTTTTCTGAGAAGTAGTCTACGGAGTACTTGCTAGTGTTACCCTTTTCCAAATAGGATCGTGACACACTAACCATCACAACTGTATTGTCAGGCAAATCTGTCTCTATCAAAAGATCGAGTGTCGAACCTGTAAGTTTTGTGACTAAATTGAATTTATCACATACTACCCTTGCATCTACTGTAGATACAATTGAAATAATGCCAAACAATATGCTTAATCCCACCGCAAATATCAATGTAATCATTTTCGAGTAGAGCTGATACAATCTTTTCATTATGCAATCCTCCGTTTTTTGATCCCTAACAATGAATGGACGACCAGTCGTATTTTCTCAATCATTGTAAAAAATAACAATTAATCAATCAAGTGAAAAATAGTCTTTATAGTTAATGGGTTATCTGGATTTATTCGTATATGATGTGTAATATCAGGATATACGAACGGTCGTAATTTACGGCAATAAAAACATACTGAGAAAAATGAAAAATAAAGTACTGCCAGAGTTTTAGGAGTTTCTTCTTTCCAGAAGGCTTGTTCAGGATAAACATGCTACTTATTATGTTTGTTGGGTGAGCAGGTTTCTGGCTTATTCAAACAGAAATGAAGACTTGAGTACAGATCTGAAAAACGTTATCCTTCTGTCTTCTTCGTCACCAGAACCTCTCTCTGCGGGAAGGGGATCGTGATACCTGCTTCCTTTATCGAATTGAAAACCGCAAGGTTCACTCTGTGCATCGTCTCAAAGTACTTCTGTGTCGGTACCCAGTAGCGGTAGCCGATATCAACTGAAAAATCGCCGAAGTTCTCAACTCCGATCTGTGGTGCGGGGTCTTTGGTAATGCCGGCAATCTTGCTGATCGTTTCCTGTATGGCAATTATTGCCTTTTCAGGATTATCACCATAACTTATGCCGACCATGCCCTCGATGATGCGGAACTCCTTTGAGTTATGCATGATCTCACCGACAATATGCTTGTTTGGTATGGTTATCTTTACTCCGTCCTCTGTGACCAGGTCTGTATGCGCCAGATTGACAACCTCAACAACCCCGAATACACCTGCGACATTGATAGTATCCCCAACAACAAAAGGCCTGCCGAGAATTATGGCGAGACCGGCTCCGTAGTTTGACAGCGGCCCCTGAAGGGCATAAGTGGCACCGAAGGCTGCGGCACCTATCATGGCAATGAACGGGGCTATGGTGATGCCGAACTTGCTCATGGCTATTATCAATGCAAAAGCGATTACAATCATTTTGGCTACAGAGGCGATGAAACCGCTTAATGTCACATCAAGATCCTTCTTCTTACATAGCTTCTCTACAAGGTTTGAGACCCATTTCCCTATGATAAAACCGGCAATAAGAATGATGATCGCGCCGACGACCTGAAAGCTGTATGCAACAAAGAATTCTGTTACCTTGTTTATCATTACCTGAACCTGCTCGATCTGGTTCTCCATCTTTGACGCTCCTTTTATAATGTTTTGACGGTTATGACTTAAGGAAGAATGGTCTTAATGTGATTTCATAAAAGATATCATAATTTATTTTATAGTGCAAAAGAAGAACAGTGCCACAGTGCAAAAATTCAACAGTAGAAAAGAAAAAAACAGGAAAGATAGAAAGATTCTGGACCTGCCTATCGGCAGGCAAGCTAGAATGACAATCAGGTAACCGGATGCTTCAGTTGGAGCGGATAATGACAGACTTCTGTGCTGTAGCTCTTTTACACTGTGGCACTTTTGAACTTTTGAACTTGTTTATCCTTTAATATTAAAAGGATAAACAATTCATATTTACTAATAACCATTTTAAATTGTACTTGCCTGCAGTTTTCCTTTATACTGCTCCTCCTGTGTTATTATAAAAATTCTTTAACTGCTGATTTTATTTTCAAAGTAAACGGATTAGTTATATGTCAACGATCAGAACAGAAAAAGATGGACATATTCTTGAGCCTGGTGAGGATATCAAGTATACGACCTGCTACATGTGCGCCTGCAGGTGCGGCATAAAAGTCCACCTCAAAAACGGAAAAGTGCGCTATATACAGGGTAATCCTGATCATCCCACAAATAAGGGTGTCATATGTGCCAAGGGTTCTTCAGGGGTTATGAAGCAGTTCAGCCCTGCCAGGATCACAAAACCTCTTCTGAGAAAGGAGGGGGCTGAGCGTGGTGAAGCCCAGTTTGAGGAGATATCCTGGGACAGGGCGATGGATATAATGGTTGAGCGGCTCGGGAATATCAGGAAGACCGACCCGAAGAAGCTTGCATTCTACACAGGGCGTGACCAGATGCAGGCCCTTACTTCATACTGGGCAAAGCAGTTCGGTACTCCCAACTTTGCTGCACATGGCGGATTCTGTTCGGTCAATATGGCTTCAGGAATGATCTATTCGATGGGCGGAACATGCTGGGAATTCGGCGGAACCGATTTTGAGCGAAATAAATATATGATGCTCCTGGGGGTTGCCGAGGACCATGATTCAAATCCTCTGAAACTCGGGATATCAAAGCTCCGTGAGAGGGGAGGGAAGCTTGTTGTTGTGAATCCTGTCCGCTCGGGCTACGGAGCTGTGGCTGATGAGTGGCTGCCCATTAAACCGGGGACAGACGGTGCCTTTATCCTCTCGATGATACAGGTGCTTTTAAAGAACGGCCTTTACGACAGGGACTTCCTTGTGTCGCATACAAACGCCGCGTATCTGGTGCAGGTTGATGAGGGAGATGAAAATGAAGGTATGTTACACCTTATCCCTGAGTGGGAGATGGAGGAGGTGCAGCATACGATATGGGACCAGAAGACAGGTTCGATAAAGGAGGCGCATACCAAGGGTGTTGATCCGGCATTTGTAGGCACATTCCATGATGCTGAAGGCAGGACACTGAAGACCGGGATGCAGCTTCTTATTGAAAGGGTTATGGATGAATATACGCCTGAAAAGGTATCGAAGATATGCGGTATCTCTGCAGATACAATCGAGAGAATAGCACTTGAGATGGGAATTACCGCAAGGGATGAAACGATATCACTACCTATCCCCTGGACTGATGCATGGGGTAATGATCATAAGACAACAACCGGGAACCCTGTATCTGTCCATGCGATGCGCGGTATAGCGGCCCACTCTAACGGATTCCAGACAGCAAGGGCCCTTTCCATATTCATGATGATGCTCGGGATAATCGACAGGCCCGGAGGGTTCAGGTACAAGCCGCCTTTCCCAAGGCCGATACCCCCATGTCCGAAACCTATTAACTCACCGGACAAAATAAAACCGAATACACCCCTCCCGGCACCTGAACTTGGTTTTCCCTCAATGCCAGAGCACCTTATGATCGATGATGATGGCAAACCCCTACGCATAGATAAGGCCTTCAGCTGGGAGTTTCCTCTGACGCCGCACGGCATGATGCAGAATGTGATTACCAATGCGTATAAAGGAGACCCGTATCATATAGATACCCTTATGCTTTATATGGCAAATATGAGTTGGAACTCTACAATGAATACGAGCGGTGTAATGGAGATGCTCAAAGCAAGGGATGAGAAGGGTGAGCATAAGATACCATTTATTATAGTAAGCGATGCCTTCTTCAGTGAGATGACTACATTCGCAGACCTTGTTCTTCCTGATACAACATATCTTGAAAGACATGATGTAATATCGCTTCTGGACAGGCCGATATGCGAATACGACAAGGTAGCAGATGCGATAAGATATCCGATACTAGAACCAAAAGGCGATTGCCGTCCCTTTCAGCAGACACTTATCGATCTTGCTAACAGACTGGGATTGCAAGGTTTCTGCGACGATAAAGGGAAGCCCCTTTATGAGAAGTATGAAGAATTTGTCACTAACTGGCAGCCAAGCCCCGGTGCGGGGGTCGGATTTCTCGCTGGATGGAGGGGGAAGGACGGCACAAATCACATAGTAGGAGAACCAAATCCCAAACAGTGGGAGGCATATAAAAGAAACAAGTCGTTCTTTGAAATAGAGATGGAAGATACCATCAAGTACAACCGTAACATTAATCAGGGTTATCTCAACTGGTCAATGGGTGTTAAGTTTAAGCGTGACAATGAACCGATCATCATGCATTTCTATTCAGAACCGCTACAGAGATTCCGCCTTTCGGCAAAGGGGCTGAGAAAGGGGCGTAAACCTGTAACCGAGATACAGAGAAAGAGGATCCTGGAATACTTTGATCCCCTGCCGATCTGGTATAAGCCTATCGAACACCAGAGGGTAGATGAGAAGAAGTTCCCGTTCCATGCGATAACGCAGAGGCCGATGCCCATGTATCATTCATGGGACAGTCAGAACGCATGGCTTAGACAGATTATGGGTCAGAATTTTCTCTATATGAATCCGATCGCCGCAGAGGAAATAAATATCAAAGACCTGGACTGGGTATGGGTTGAATCACCTACAAGCAAGATTAGGGTGCAGGTCAAACTGTCCAACGCGGTTGAGGTCAGTACTGTCTGGACATGGAATGGAATGGGGAAGATACCGGGAGCTTGGAACCTCTCCCCTGATGCAGATGAGGCGCGTAAGGGTTTTCTATTGAACCACCTGATATCAGAGGAGCTTGACCATGATGACGGGAGCAGGATATCGAACAGCGACCCGATCAGTGGACAGGCAGCATGGTTTGACCTTAAGGTAAGAATATCAAAATCAAAGGACAGCGGGAATTACCCGGAGTTCAAGGCCCTTGAACCGTTACCGCATATGCAGAAGAGGCCGGACATATTAAGGTATGAGTTCATGAGAGATGATGAAAAGAAATGAGTTTAATAGAATGAACAGTAAAATTAAAGAGAAGTATGCAATAAGTAGGAGCAGACTATGAACATACGGATGGCGCTTGCTATTGATCTGAATAAATGTGTGGGATGCCATGCGTGTGCCACAAACTGCAAGTCATGGAATACAGGCGGGGAGTACGGGCCGCTTACTGACACGGAGCCTTACGGTAAAAACCCGAGCGGGGTATGGTTTAACAGGGTGCAGACATATGAAGTTGGAAAATACCCTAAAACAGAGATACTGTATCTTTCGAAGTCATGTATGCACTGCAAGGACGCACCCTGTGTAAAAGTATGCCCGACTTCCGCGACATATAAAAGGGAAGAGGACGGTATAGTGCTTGTAGATTACGGCAAGTGCATAGGCTGTAAATACTGTTCGTGGGCTTGTCCTTACGGCTGCAGGGAGTTTGATGAATTTGACGGTGTGATGAAGAAGTGCACTCTTTGCGTTGACCGTATTTATAATGAGAACCTTCCTGAAGAGGAGAGGAAACCCGCGTGTGTTCTTGCGTGTCCTACCAGGGCGAGGTCCTTTGGCAATATCAATGATCCTGAGAGTGAGATAGCAGTAAAGATAAGAGAGAATAATGGTTATAAGCTGATGCCTGAGGTAGGCACAAGCCCTTCAAACCATTATCTTCCCAAGCAGAAGATAAAGATAAGGATCGATGAGGATGAGATCCTTAAGAGAAAACTTGTGATAGTGGCAAGGGAGAAACAGGTCTCATCATATGCAGAGGTCTTTGCAGAGGATATAGCTGTACCGTAAATAGGAGCAAAAGTACAAAAGCGCAGATGCAGGTGCGGGGTCTCCCCGCACGATAACATATTTCAACAAAGATCAAATTAGGAGAAACATTCTATGCATCCGGAGATGTCGTTGGTTTTGCTTACCGTATTGGCAGGCGCAGGACAGGGTATATTTATTCTGCTTGTAGCGATGGATGCTTTTTTTTATAATTCCGGGAGTATATCTTCCGATTATATTATTTTAAGCTGTATAATCTCGATAGCTTTTCAGGCCGCAGGTATCATTGCTAGCACATCCCATCTTGGAAACCCTCAGAGAGGATGGCGCGCGATCTTAATGTTAAAGAACTCCTGGCTCTCAAGGGAGGTCCTGACGGTATCTGTTTCATCCTTTTCAGTAGTGCTTTATCTTCTCTTTTTTTATTCCGGTATGCCTGGTTATCTCCGTTTGGCAGCAGGGATAGCCGGTCTGATATCAGGGGCAGGCTTCTTCCTGGCGTCATCGATGGTATACGCTTCTGTGAAATTTATCAGGGAGTGGTCAAATTCGTTCACGCCGTCAAATTTTATCATTATGGGACTCACCTCCGGTATAGGAACAGGTTATTCCATGCTGCTGCTTACAGGTGCAGACACCTCATTAACATCAGGAATAGTATATATGCTGATCATTCTTGGACTGGTCGCTCTTCTTTTAAAAGCTGTTTCATACAGGTTCAACTCATCTGTCTATGTATCAGTGAATATCAAAAATGCTGTCGGGATCAATGATCCGAACATTAAACTTATGGATACCGGGACATCATATCCTCATTACAATACAAAGGAATATTATTACCCCTCTTCAGAGGGTGCTGCAGGAGGCATAAAGGGACTGGTTCTTGTTCTTGCCTTTATACTCCCTGTTGTTCTCTGGGTTGCAGTCGCATCAGGAATTGCGGTTCCGTTCAATACCGCGCTGAGCATAGTTGCAGCGGTCTCAATGATCTCGGGCCTGATACTTGAGAGGAGGTTCTTTTTCATCCAGGGGAACAATCTGCAGAATCTATATTATTCAAACTTCCGAAGTACTGAAGCAAAAAACCCTCTTGTCAGCAAGGCCAGAAAGGGGACAGCCGTTCCGATAAAGTAATTGGAAGGCCTATCCGATATCCCCAAGCTCGTATTGAATGATACTTATTGCTGTAAGAGGTGCGGTCTCAGCCCTTAATATTCTCGGCCCCAACGAGACTGACCTGAAACCATTCTGAGATGCCGTCATAACCTCGTCCATGGAGAAGCCTCCCTCTGGGCCTATAAGTATTACCAGCTCTTTAACACCTTTCAACTTATTGAGCTCTTTATTAAGGGTAATGTTCTCCTGCATCTCGTAGAATATAAGCCTGCCAGCGTCATCCGGTATTTCAGAAAAGAAGTTCTTAAGATCAGTTGTATCACTTATGTCGCAGATGGTTGCCCTGCCTGATTGCTTTGAAGCTGAAAGGGCGATCTTTCTCCATCTTGGCAGCTTCTCAGTTGTTCTTACCTGAGAGCGCTCTGTTATAAGCGGTATTATCCTGCTGACGCCGAGCTCAGTGGCCTTTTGAACTATCATATCCATCTTGTCGCCTTTGGGCAGGCTTTGTGCAAGTGTGATGGATATTGGAGACTCTGAAAGGAATTGTTCTTCGCTCACCTTTTTAGCGGTAATCTCTTTCTTGTGAACGGTAAGAATACTGTATGTGTATTTTTTCCCTTGCCCGTCAAGTACTGTGATCGTATCTCCCGGCTCTGCCCTCAGCACGAGAGAGATATGGCGCGCATCATCACCGGTTATGCTGATGTTATCAGAGGTGAGTTCTTCTGGTGGAAGGAATATACGGGTCATAGAACAAAATACAATAAACAAATCCCAAATTACAAATAAATCTCAAATCTCAAATCTTAAAAACTGATAATTGGTGTTTGGAATTTGGTGCTTATTTGCAGTTTGGTGCTTGTTGTTTGGGGTTGCTGAAGAGGAATGCTCTGAAGCTTATTACTGAGCCTTCTTCTCATGATGGCCGAAGATATCTTTGACCTTGTCCATGAACTTCTTTGAGATGTCATCACCGCTTATCTCGGCAAACTCCTTAAGCAGCTCTTTCTGCCTCTTGGTAAGTTTTTTGGGCACATCAACAAATACAGATACATACTGATCACCCTTGCCGTAGCTGTTGAGCCTTGGAACGCCTTTACCCCTGAAGTGGAAGACTTTGCCTGAAGGTGTGCCCGAAGGGATCTTCAAGCTTTCCTTCCCGTCTATTGTCGGTACCTCTATCTCAGAGCCAAGGGCTGCCTGTACAAATGAGACAGGTACTTCGCAGTGAAGATCGTTCTCTCTGCGCTTAAAGAAAGGGTGGGGCTCAACAGTTAAGATTACATAAAGGTCGCCGTTGGGTCCGCCGTAATGGCCGGGATCTCCTTCCTCAGATACCCTCATCCTGATGCCTGTATCAACACCGGGCGGGATCTTCAGATTAATGGTGCTCTTATTCTTTGTCTGTCCGCTGCCTTTGCATTTAACGCATGGGTCAGTGACGATAGTTCCCTCGCCCTTGCAATGGCCGCATGTCCTTGAGATGGAGAAGAAGCCCTGCTGCATCCTTGTCTCTCCTGAGCCGTTGCAGGTAGTACATGTCACAGGGCTCTTGCCGGGTTTGGAGCGTGATCCGTTACATTCGGTACATGTCTCCCACCTGGGGATATTGATCTCTTTCTCAACGCCGAATACAGCCTCTTTCAGGTCAAGGTCGAGATCATACCTCAGGTCCTGTCCTTTGGTGGGGCGGTTTCTTCCACCTGAGCGGCCGCCGAAGAAGCTTCCGAATATATCGCCGAATACATCACCGAAATCGCCTGCGCCTCCGTTGAAGCCGTCAAATCCTCCGCCCATGCCCTCGGCAGAACCGAATTGGTCATAGTTGGCCTTCTTCTGCGGGTCGCTGAGGCAGGAGTAGGCCTCATTTATTTTTTTGAATTGCTCAGCGCTCTCATCATCACCCGGGTTTCTGTCAGGGTGGTACTTGAGCGCAAGCTTTCTATAGGCTTTCTTAAGCTCATCTGCTGATGCGCCTCTGTCAACTCCTAATATGTTGTAAAAATCGTCGGGCATTATTGATCTGCTTTTGCTGAAGATTATTGTATGTCCACAAGTTGTTTCTGTGTGGCAGTATCTCTAATAAAGATTCTGGACCTGCTTGCAGGCAGGTCCAGAATAACATAAATAGTAATATTTTTACTCTTTCTTGCCTTCGTCAGTCTCTTCAAACTCAGCCTCAACTACATCATCCTTCTCAGCTTCGCCTCCGGGAGCGGCCTGATCACCTTCAGGCTGTGCGCCTGCCTGCGCTCCTTCAGCACCGGCCTGAGTCGACTTGTAGATCTCCTCTGCAAGCTTGTGAGATGCCTGTGTCAGCTCCTCAACCGCTTTCTTCAGCTCATCGGGATCGTCTGTAGTATCTTTTAAGCTCTTACACTTTTCAAGTGCATCTTCTATTTTTTTCTTGTCATCATCAGATATTTTGTCCCCATGCTCTTTGACATTCTTCTCAACTGAATAGACAAGCGTGTCGGCCTCATTTTTTGCTTCTACAAGAGCACGCCTCTTCTTGTCTTCTTCAGCATGAGTCTCAGCATCGGCGGTCATCTTGTTTATCTCGTCTTCAGACAGGCCGCTTGAGGCGGTTATCCTTATAGACTGTTCTTTGCCGGTGCCTTTATCCTTTGCAGATACATGCAGTATGCCGTTTGCATCTATATCAAAGGTGACCTCGATCTGGGGAACGCCCCTGGGAGCAGTGGGGATGTCAGCCAGCTGAAAGTTGCCAAGCATCTTATTGTCATTTGCCATCTCCCTCTCGCCCTGGCATATCTTGATGTCAACAGCAGGCTGGTTGTCTGCTGCGGTTGAAAATACCTGGCTTTTCTTTGCAGGGATGGTCGTGTTCTTCTCGATAAGCTTTGTGAAGACCCCGCCGAGAGTCTCGATGCCGAGTGAAAGGGGAGTGACGTCAAGAAGCAGAACATCCTTTACATCACCCTGTAGAACTCCACCCTGAATGGCTGCGCCTGATGCAACAACCTCATCAGGGTTAACGCCTTTTGAAGGCTCCTTGCCGAAAAAGTCCTGGACTATCTTCTGTACCTTCGGCGTTCTGGTCTGTCCGCCGACAAGTATTACTTCATGAATGTCACTGGCCTTGAGTCCTGCGTCTGCAAGAGCTGTTTTGCATGGCCCGATAGTCCTTTCAATAAGGTCATCGGTCAGCTGCTCAAACTTTGCGCGGGAGAGCTTTATGACAAGGTGCTTAGGTCCGCTTGCATCAGCTGTGATGAAGGGCAGGTTTATCTCTGTCTCCATCGAGGTCGAGAGTTCTATCTTTGCCTTTTCAGCGCTCTCTTTTAGTCTTTGAAGAGCCATCTTGTCATTGTGAAGGTCGATGCCTGAGTCCTTTTTGAACTCCTCAACAAGCCAGTCCATTATCTTGAGGTCAAAGTCATCTCCGCCCAGAAAGGTGTCGCCGTTTGTGGATTTCACCTCAACAACCCCTTCGCCTATCTCAAGTATGGAGACATCGAATGTTCCGCCGCCGAGGTCATAGACAGCTATGGTCTCTTCCTTCTTCTTGTCCATGCCGTAAGCAAGGGCTGCTGCCGTCGGCTCGTTTATGATCCTGAGGACGTTAAGGCCTGCGATCTTTCCGGCATCCGTTGTTGCCTGGCGCTGGCTGTCGTCAAAGTATGCAGGCACTGTTATGACCGCATCCGATACCGTCTCGCCAAGATAATCTTCAGCAGCCTTCTTCAGCTTCTGAAGTATCATGGCCGATACCTCAGGCGGAGAGTATGTCTTGCCGTGTGCCTCTACATGCGCGTCATTGTTAGCCGCACTTACGATCTTGTAAGGGAGCTTTTTTATCGCTTCTTTTGCCTCATCAGAATCATACTTTCTTCCCATTATCCTCTTGATAGAGAATATGGTATTCTCCGGATTGGTGACGGCCTGTCTCTTGGCAACCTGTCCGATCAGTCTCTCGCCTTTATCTGTAAATGCAATGATAGAAGGCGTTGTCCTGTTGCCTTCCTGATTCGTTATTATTGTTGCCTCACCACCCTGCATAACAGCCACAGCGGAGTTTGTTGTTCCAAGGTCTATTCCTATTACTTTTCCCATTTTTATCTCTTCCTCCTGTTATATTCTTTAATTATCAGATTTATCGTCATTCTCTTCAGACGGTTTTCTTGAAACTTCTACCATTGGTGCCCTGAGCACCCTCTCTTTAAGCATGTATCCTTTTCTAAGTTCTGTTACTACTGTGTTGTCCTCAACTTCATCAGTCTCCACCTGAGATATTGCGTGGTGCACTGAAGGGTCAAAAGGCTGGTTTACCGCCTCTATATCAGTTAACCCGTGTTTGTTCAGGACTGTCTTTAGTTCTTTTAATGTTAATTCTACTCCTTCTGATAGTGATTGTGAACTGCTCTCATCAGAAGAGTGCTGCAGCGCAAGTTCAAGATGATCTATTACAGTAAGAAGGTCTTCCATTATTCCTTCATTTGCATACTTGAGAAGTTCCTGCTTGTTCCTCTCGGCTATCCTCTTGAAGTTCTCGTAATCAGCATAAAGCCTGATGTACTTATCATTTGATGCGGCAAGTTCTTCCTGAAGTTCCTGAACGCTCTTCTCTTCCGTGTTCTCTTCAGCAGCGTTGTTATCCTCAGCCTCTTCAGTGAGATCTTTATCTTTCTTTTCGGTCATTAAATGCTTCTCCTTATGCGTTTGACATTATTTCAGTAAGTTTTTTTGCTGTATGGTCAACGGCCGGTATAAGCTTTTTGTAGTTCATGCTTATAGGGCCTATGATCCCGATCGTACCGGGTACCTTCCTGCTGTCTCTGTATGTGGAGGCAACCATGCTCAGTCCCCTCATAGACGGGATAAGCTTTTCCATCCCCACAAAGACCTGTACCCCTTTTGAAGAACTGACCAGTTTAAGGATTTTCAGGAAGAAGCGCCTGTCTTCAATTGTTTTGAGAATATCCTTTATCTGAGGCAGGCTGACAAAGTCGGGAAGGTTGGATGTGCCGGCCAGTTCATTTATAATGATGTCTGATTCATGGCTAATAACATCTCTGCACTTTGAAAGCAGATCTTCTATGTATTCGTTCCTGGATCTCTCGTCAAGCAGCTGTGACGATAATTTGTTCTTTGCGTTGATGAATGAAAGGCCCTTTATCAGGTTGTTAAGGTAGCCTGACAGTGCATCAAGGTCCTTTTGTAAAAGTGAACTGCTTATGTCTATGAACCTGCTGCGTACACTGTCATCGTTAGCTATAAGAATGAATAGGGCTCTGTTGTCATCATATTTGATTAGCTTAAGGTCTTTAATGGATGACCTGTCGGCTTCGGTTTGTGCGGCAACAGAAAGGTATTGAGAGTATGATGAGAGTGTTTTTGTCGCTTCCTTGATCAGCCTGTCAGAGTCATCAGGAGAGATAATAAGTCCGCTGGTCAGTCTATCAAAGAGTGCCTTGCCTGATGACGGCCTTCTTTCCTTTAATAGAGAGTTCACATAAAGCCTGTATCCGGCTGTTGTAGGGATCCTGCCGGCTGACGTATGCGGCTGCTGAAGGTACCCCATCTCCTCAAGCGATGCCATAATGTTCCTGACAGTTGCAGGCGACAGGCCAAAAGAGAAGCTTTTGGTCACCTTTATCGACCCAACAGGGGTATTGATGTTGGTGTAGCTCTGTATGATAGCCCAGAGGATTTTTCTATTTCTTTCGCTGAGTTTGTCCATGTTGTTAGCACTCTATCAGTAAGAGTGCTAATATTATAACAACAAGGTTTAAGGCGTGTCAAGAGACAGTCTGATATTGGAATGAAATGGCTGACCAGACATGTTTAAATGAGATTTGCCGGGAGGGCAGTTAGTATATATAAGGAGTAATATACCTGCCGGTGTGTTATGGTTACCTGTTATAATTAAAGGATTATTCATGTATCAGCAGGGCATGGCAATTACCATTTTTAAGGTTTTTAAAATATTTTTTTATTTGAGGTTGACGCGCTTCTGATTATGTGCTATATTATAAAGCTATTCTACGAATTACTACGAAGAATGGCACCGCTCTTTGAGAACTTTAAAAAGTAGGTCTACAAGTCAATTTATTTATGAGAGTTTGATCCTGGCTCAGAATGAACGCTGGCGGCGCGCTTAACACATGCAAGTCGAACGGGGTGCATGGAGCTGATCACTTCGGTGTGAAGCACTGTGTTACCTAGTGGCGGACGGGTGAGTAACGCATAGGAAATCTGCCCTTTGGCCTGGGATACCCCCGAGAAATCGGGAACAATACCGGATATCATTCCGAGGTGAAATTCCTAGGAATGAAAGCTGCGAGCAATCGTGGCACCAATGGATGTGCCTGTGTCCTATCAGCTTGTTGGTGAGGTAATGGCTCACCAAGGCTAAGACGGGTAGCCGGACTGAGAGGTTGATCGGCCACACTGGAACTGAGACACGGTCCAGACTCCTACGGGAGGCAGCGGTTGGGAATTTTGCGCAATGGGCGAAAGCCTGACGCAGCGACGCCGCGTGGAGGAAGAAGGCCTTCGGGTTGTAAACTTCTTTAGTAGGGGAAGAAGCCGCGAGCAATCGTGGTGACGGTACCCTAAGAATAAGCCACGGCTAACTCTGTGCCAGCAGCCGCGGTAAGACAGAGGTGGCAAGCGTTGTTCGGATTTACTGGGCTTAAAGCGCGCGTAGGCGTCTTGATAAGTCAGATGTGGAAGCCTTGGGCTTAACTCAAGAATTGCATTTGATACTGTCGAGATTGAGTCATGCAGAGGAGGGCGGAATTCCTGGTGTAGCGGTGAAATGCGTAGATATCAGGAGGAAGGCCGGAGGCGAAGGCGGCCCTCTGGGCAATGACTGACGCTGAGGTGCGAAAGCGTGGGTAGCAAACAGGATTAGATACCCTGGTAGTCCACGCCCTAAACGGTGGGTACTAGGTGTGGGTGGCGATAGTCATTCGTGCCGAAGGGAAACCATTAAGTACCCCGCCTGGGGAGTACGGTCGCAAGATTAAAACTCAAAGGAATTGACGGGGGCCCGCACAAGAGGTGGAGCATGTGGTTTAATTCGACGCTACGCGAAGAACCTTACCTGGGCTTGACATGTTTGTGGTAGGAACCCGAAAGGGGGACGACCCCGACTTCGGTCGGGGAGCTTACACAGGTGCTGCATGGCTGTCGTCAGCTCGTGCCGTGAGGTGTTGGGTTAAGTCCCGCAACGAGCGCAACCCTCATCATCTGTTGCCCAGCAATGGGCTCTCTGATGAAACTGCCGGCGAAGAGCTGGAGGAAGGTGGGGATGACGTCAAGTCAGCATGGCCCTTATGTCCAGGGCTACACACGTGCTACAATGATAGATACAAAGGGTCGCGAATCCGCGAGGTGGAGCTAATCCCATAAAATCTATCTCAGTGGGGATCGGAGTCTGCAACTCGACTCCGTGAACGTGGAATCTCTAGTAATCGTGGATCAGCATGCCACGGTGAATACGTTCCCGGGCCTTGTACACACCGCCCGTCACACCACGAAAGTCTGTTGTACCCGAAGTGGGTGAGCTAACCAGCAATGGGGGCAGCCTCCGAAGGTATGGCCGGTGATTGGGGTGAAGTCGTAACAAGGTAGCCGTAGGGGAACCTGCGGCTGGATCACCTCCTTTCTAAGGAGTATGAAGTTCAGTAACAAGAAAATCTTGTAGACCTACTTTTTAATTTTTTTTAAGAGCTTTTGAAGTTGTATGCTCTTTGATAATTGTGGAATTTGAGTAATGGAGTCAAGGAAGTAAGGGTATATGGTGGATGCCCTGGCATCAGAAGGCGATGAAGGACGTGACTAACTGCGATAAGCCACGGGAAGGAGTTAGTATCCTTTGATCCGTGGATTTCCGAATGGGGAAACCCTTCCAGAGTAAAGTCTGGAAATCGTATGCTGAATACATAGGCATACGAAGCGAACCCGGTGAAGTGAAATATCTCAGTAGCCGGAGGAAGAGAAATCAACAGAGATTCCCTGAGTAGCGACGAGCGAACGGGGAATAGCCCAAACCCAGCCTGCTTGCAGGATGGGGGTTGTAGGACCACATAAGTAGGACTGCTATACAATAGTCGAATGAGCTGGAAAGCTAACCCATAGAAGGTGATAGGCCTGTAGGCGAAATTGTATAGTTACCGAAGTGGTATCCTGAGTACCACGGGACACGAGAAATCCTGTGGGAATCTGGGGGGACCACCCTCCAAGGCTAAATACTTGCTGATGACCGATAGTGAACCAGTACCGTGAGGGAAAGGTGAAAAGAACCCCTGTGAGGGGAGTGAAATAGAACCTGAAACCGTATACCTACAATCAGTCAGAGTCTCGATTCGTCGGGATGATGGCTTGCCTTTTGATTAATGAGCCGGCGAGTTACTGAATGTAGCGAGGTTAAGGCCATAACGGCTGGAGCCGAAGGGAAACCGAGTCCTAATAGGGCGATTTAGTTGCATTTAGTAGACCCGAAACCAGGTGAGCTACCCATGGTCAGGGTGAAGTGCCGAGAAGTCGGCATGGAGGCCCGAACCGTTGTCAGTTGCAAATGGCTCGGATGAACTGTGGGTAGGGGTGAAAGGCTAATCAAACCTGGTGATAGCTGGTTCTCCCCGAAATGTATTGAGGTACAGCCTCATGTATGCCTTGAGGAGGTAGGGCACTGGATGGGCTAGGGCCCTTTATAGGGTACCAAACTCAACCAAACCACGAATGCCTTTAGGTTTAGCATGGGAGTGAGACTGCGGGTGCTAAGGTCCGTAGTCGAGAGGGAAACAGCCCAGAACGTCAGCTAAGGTCCCCAAGATAGAGCTAAGTGGGAAAGGATGTGAGATTACCGAAACAGCCAGGAGGTTGGCTTAGAAGCAGCCACCCTTTAAAGAAAGCGTAATAGCTCACTGGTCTAGTGATTTCGCGCCGAAAATTTAACGGGGCTTAAGCTCTACACCGAAGCTACGTCTTCGTTCCGATTCGTCGGGATGAGGGGTAGGGGAGCATTCCATTTTTCGCTGAAGTTCTGACGTGAGTCAGGATGGAGAGTATGGAAGAGACTATGCCGGCATAAGTAGCAGTAAATCAAGTGAAAAACTTGATCGCCGTAAGCCTAAGGTTTCCTGGGGAAGGATAATCCGCCCAGGGTTAGTCGGGCCTAAGTCGAGGCCGAAGGGAGTAGACGATGGACAACTGGTTAATATTCCAGTACCATCTATGATGCGTTTGACCTATGTGGGGACGCAGGAGGATAGGTTCAGCCGGGCGTTGGTTGTCCCGGTACAAGCCCGCAGGGTAGTGGTTAGGCAAATCCGGCCACTGTTAGCCCGAAAGGTTACGTGGATCTCGGGTAATACCGAGAGAACTGGCTGATTCCACGCTGCCGAGAAAAACCTCTATGGAAGTATCATGGATGACCGTACCGCAAACCGACACAGGTAGGTGGGTAGAAGATACCAAGGCGAACGAGTGATCCCTCGCAAAGGAACTCGGCAAAATTGCCCCGTAACTTCGGGAGAAGGGGTGCTCCTAGCAATAGGAGTTGCAATAAATAGACCCAAGCGACTGTTTAGCAAAAACACAGGAGTCTGCGAACTGGAAAACAGGATGTATAGACTCTGACGCCTGCCCGGTGCCGGAAGGTTAACAGGAGGGGTTAGTCCTCGGACGAAGCTCTGAATCGAAGCCCCGGTAAACGGCGGCCGTAACTATAACGGTCCTAAGGTAGCGAAATTCCTTGTCGGGTAAGTTCCGACCTGCACGAATGGCGTAACGACTTGGGTGCTGTCTCTGCGAGGGGCTCGGCGAACTTGAGGTACCGGTGAAGACGCCGGTTACCCGCGACAAGACGGAAAGACCCCGTGCACCTTTACTGCAACTTGACAGTGAATTTTGGTGACACATGTGTAGGATAGGTGGGAGGCTTTGAAGCTTTGACGCAAGTCAGGGTGGAGCCAACCTTGAAATACCACCCTTGTTTTATTGAGGTTCTAACTCATCCCCATTATCTGGGGAGAGGACACTGTCTGGTGGGTAGTTTGACTGGGGCGGTCGCCTCCAAAAATGTAACGGAGGCGCCCAAAGGTTTGCTCAGGCTGGTCGGAAATCAGCCGTCGAGTGCAATGGCATAAGCAAGCTTAACTGTGAGGCAAACGAGCCGAGCAGATGGGAAACCAGGGCATAGTGATCCGGTGGTTCTGTGTGGAAGGGCCATCGCTCATCGGATAAAAGGTACGCCGGGGATAACAGGCTGATAGCATCCAAGAGTTCATATCGACGATGCTGTTTGGCACCTCGATGTCGGCTCATCGCATCCTGGGGCTGAAGTGGGTCCCAAGGGTTGGGCTGTTCGCCCATTAAAGCGGTACGCGAGCTGGGTTCAGAACGTCGTGAGACAGTTCGGTCCCTATCTGTCGTGGGCGCAGGAGACTTGAGAGGAGCTGTCCCTAGTACGAGAGGACCGGGATGGACGAACCTCTGGTGTGTGGGTTGTTCTGCCAAGAGCAGCGCCCAGTAGCTAAGTTCGGACGGGATAACCGCTGAAAGCATCTAAGCGGGAAGCCCACCTCAAGATTAGGTCTCCCTCACGCTTAAGCGTGACTGAAGATCAGTGGTAGACTACCACATTGATAGGCTGGGTGTGTAAGTCCGGTGACGGATTGAGCTAACCAGTACTAATAGATCGTGAGCCTTGACTCCATTACTCAGATTCCAACAATTATTATAACCAATACAATCAAAAAGCCCACTTGTCAGTGGGCTTTTTTTGTGATATAAAGGAACATGAGTGAATTTAGTAAATATATTCGGTAAAATCGGCAATCCTGTAATCAAACCATCAAATTTCTTGTCTTTTGTTGTGAATTCAGCTATAATTACTATTTGTGCACCAATCTAACGGAATAAGCCTATGAAAGAAAGAGATATAGTAGACGAAATAATTGAGGTGGGGAAAAAGAAGGGTGTCCTCACTTATGATGAGATCAATGAGGCTCTCCCATCTGAATTCTTCAGCCCTGATGAAATAGAAGACCTTATGGATCTTCTTCAGGATATGGGTATCGATATTGTTGATGAAGATGCCCAGCCAATAGAGAAGGCGGAAGTCCAGGGGTATGAAAAGACCGAAGACCTTGTTCAGGCGTATTTTCATTCAATGGGCGACATCTCTATCCTTACTAAGGCAGAAGAAGTAGAGCTTGCCAAAAAACTTGAAGAAGGGAAAGCCATAATTGCCGAGATCATTCTTGGGCTTCCTATGACAAAAAAGCTCGAGAAAGCCATGCCGTTTGATCCTGAGGTTTATGATGAGGAGCAGGAGAGGCTCGATGTTATAGTCAATCTTGCACTTACAAAGATCAAGGAAAATGTAGTTAAAGCAAGAAAGACGAATAGATCTCTTAAGAAGCATGGGGGATCATTGAAGGCACTTGGGTTGCTTATAAAACATGAAAAAAGCAAGAAGAGGATAAGGCAGGCTGTACTTGTAGATATGGAAGATGATGCAGCCTTGGCAAGAAAAGAGTTTAGAAAGGTAGAGAGTGAAACCGGTGTTAAGGTAGATAACCTTCTCTTAATATGGGACAGGGTGTTCAGAGTCCAGGCGTTTGTCCATGAGGCCAAAGGAGAACTTATAACAAGGAACCTGAGGCTGGTGGTCAATATTGCCAAGAACTATGTAGGCAGGGGGCTTCCGCTACTTGATCTTATACAGGAAGGCAATATCGGCCTTATGAAGGCTGTTGATAAATTCAAGTATGAGAAGGGCTATAAGTTCAGCACATATGCTACCTGGTGGATAAGGCAGGCGATCACGAGAGCCCTCATAGACCAGACAAAGACGATAAGGGTGCCTGTTCACATGATGGAATTTTACAACAGGGTAACAAAGGCATCCAGAGAGCTTACTCAGGAGCTTGGAAGGGAACCGACTAATGAGGAGATAGGTAAGAAGCTTGAAGTGAACACCAAAAAAGTGGAAGACGTCTTCAGGGCGATACAGGATCCCATAGCGCTACAGACTCCCGTAGGTGATGAGGATACCGAGCTTGAGGATTTTATCGGAGACAAGAACAGCCCGTCCCCGTATAACGAGGCTGAGAAGAAAGAGGTCTCAGGATATATAAAGAAGGTGCTTGGAACCCTCACTCCAAAAGAGGAGAAGGTTGTTAGGATGAGGTTCGGCATCGGAGTTGACAGGGACCACACACTTGAAGAGGTAGGCAGACATCTTGCCATAACCAGAGAGAGGGTCAGGCAGATAGAGGCAAAGGCGCTAAGAAAGCTTAAGCATCCGACCAGGTTGAAGGCGTTAAAGACACTTGTAAGCACTTAAGAGAATTTCAGATAAAGCATAAAAAAAGGGGGAGCAATTTCTTGCTCCCCCTTTTTTTTATAGTATAAGAAATTTTATTTTTTACCCCAGGTATCACCTGCCACAACTTCTTGTCTGACTGTCAGGATAATAGCTGCAGCTGTATGCGGCTTAGTTGAGATAACCTGTAATGTTCCAGAAGGAGCGTTGTCCTGAATAGAGAATATATCAGCGACCTGCAGCCCGTCATCAGACCCTTTATCAAGATACACAATTTCACCAACAGTAGACATGTAGTCATCTGATCTTGACCCGATTATGTATCCGCTTATATCAGGTGTGCGTGCAGTCTCAGGCTTCACAGGAGGTTTAGTTCCGTTATAGCACAGTAATTCGTCACCATCATCAATATGGTCAAAAGTTTCGATCACCTTTGCCTTAGGCGTGTTGTTCTCCATTCCTACAACCTTAATAAGACCTGTGATGCGCACCTGTGATCCGACCTTGTTTCCGTACTTGGGGTGTTTGACATTCTTGAGCTTTCTTAAAGTAAGGAACATATCTCCTACAGAAACATCCTTGTTTGTTTCAAGAAAGACTGTGTCGCTGGTGCCGAACAGGTTTCGCCCTCTGTCAGTATAAGTAATATGCCCTATGGCTGAGTAATCATTTGATACCCATCCGCTTGAGAGAAATGTTCTTTTATTGACGAGATAATCGACAGGCGGTTCTGGCGGAGCCGTTACGGTGGGCATGTATTCAGGAAAATCAAGCGCAAGCTCCTCAGGTGCCTCCATCACGTCAGGCAGCGGCATATCTTTGGTCATGCGCATCAGCTCTTCCTTAGAAGGGACCCATACCCTGGTTCCTGGGAATATAAGGTCAGGGTTTTCGATCTGGGGATTGACATGCCAGAGCCTCGGCCAGAGCATAGGTTCATTCAGTTCGCTGTCTGATATATCCCAGAGAGTATCACCTTTAATAATGACATAGTTCTTTGTTTCGTCCTTGGCATTTGCATATGCTGCAGATACAGCAAGTATAATAATTAATAGTAAGGCTTTTATCTTCATTTGGATTCCTCCATTAAAAACAATCTATCTATTTCTAATAATAATATCATATTAATGCTAAGTTTCATACTCTGCGTTTATCTTTATATATTCTTCTGTCAGGTCACATGTAAGTACGCTTGAGCTTTTATTGCCTGCCCCTAGATCAATGGTGATATTAATATCTTTATCGGCAAGCAGCCGTTTAGAGATTTTCACTCCCGGGTTCTCTGCCCCGCAGCTTACAAGTTTGCACTTATTTATATAAAGATCGACCTTTTTTTCATTTACGGCTGCCCCTGAATAACCGACAGCTGATATTATTCTTCCCCAGTTAGGATCATTGCCGTATATTGCAGTCTTGACGAGCATAGAGTTGGCAACAGCCCTTGCTGCCTTTTCAGCGTCCCTTTCAGACCTTGCGCCTTTGACATTGATCTCGATGAACTTGGTTGCTCCTTCACCATCAACAGCTATCATCTTTGCCAGTGCATATGTTAATTCAGAAAGGGTATCTTCAAACTTTCTATATTCAGCAGAGGTCTTTTTTATCGCAGTATTCTCCAGCTTTCCGTTTGCCATTATCATCACAGTATCGTTAGTGCTCATGTCATTGTCAACTATCAAACGGTTAAATGATCTTTTTACAGACTCTTTTAAGGCTGACTTCAGAGCATGAGGTGTGATGGCGATATCTGTGATAATATAGCTGAGCATTGTGGCCATATCAGGAGATATCATGCCTGACCCCTTTGCCATAGCTGCAATCGTGGCGGTCCTGCCGCCTATCCGTATCTTTTTTGATACAACCTTCCTGACGGTATCAGTGGTCATGATAGCTGATGCTGCCTTATCGAGTGAGAGAGGCGAGAGGTTTTTTGCCGCCAGGGGGATCGCCTTCCTTATCTTTGCCATAGGGAGCGGTTTTCCGATCTTTCCTGTGGAAGATACATATACAAGGCTTTTTCGTATACCCAGTTCTTCGGCAGCCAGCCTGGTCATCTCTTCAGCGTTCTTGTGGCCGGCCTCGCCTGTACATGCATTGGCATTACCGCTGTTAATGACAATTGCCTGCCCTTTACTAGAACGTATTCTTTTCATATCAAGCTTTACAGGTGCAGCCTTGACCTTGTTGGTTGTAAAGACGCCGGCAATGACAGCAGGTGATTCAGAAAAGATAATTGCAAGATCAGGTTTTCCGGTCTTTTTGATACCGGCAGAGATCCCTGAAAAACTGAACCCGGGAACCTTTATCTTGGCAGAAGATTTTTTCATTAAGGGAAGAGGGCAGGGGTCTTAAGGCCTGTTGTTTCGTCAAATCCGTACATTATGTTCATATTCTGTACAGCCTGACTAGAAGCCCCTTTCAGCAGGTTATCGATTACACTGACGATAATAAGTTTTTTCGGCCCAGGCTTGCGCTTATCAAGGAATACAGATATATCGCAATAGTTGGTTCCCTTTACAGACTTGGTGGCAGGATATACCCCATCACCCAGAACCCTGACAAACGGCTCGTTCTTATAATAGTCTCTGTACATCTTCTGTATACTCGCAAGCTGAGTGCTGCCTTTCAGTGAAACATATGTGGTGCTCAGTATTCCCCTGTCCATAGGCATCAGGTGAGGGGAAAAGATGACCTTCAGTTTTGTATTAGAGATGCCTGAAAGCTCCTGCTCGATCTCAGGTGTATGCCTGTGGGTTGTAAGGGCATATGCCTTGACCGAGTCATTGACCTCGCAGAACATGAAGGGCTGTGCAGGGTTTCTGCCTGCCCCGGATACGCCGGATTTTGAATCTATGACAATGGAATCCGTGTCAACGAACTTCTTGCCGATTACAGGAGCAAGTGCAAGTATGGCTGATGTCGGGTAACATCCAGGATTTGCAATTATAGATGCGTTACTTATCTCCTCCCTGTGTATCTCCGGTAGGCCGTAAACAGCCTTCTTCAGAAGTGCAGGGTATATGTGTCTGGTAGCGTACCAGTCCTGATATGTCTTTGCACTCTTCAGCCTGAAGTCTGCTGAAAGATCTATAACTTTTTTGCCGGCTTTGCTGAGCTTTGCAACAATCGATTGAGATGTCTTGTGCGGCAGGCATAGGAAGAAGAGGTCAGCTTTGCTCTTGAGCTTTGAGATATTGAGTTTTTCAAACTTAAGCGCAGAGTCTCTTGAATGCAGAAATGTATCAGAGACGGATGAGCATGAAAGGCGTTCTGATGTTATGGCAGTGACCTTTATATGAGGATGTTGAAGCAGAATCCTTAAGAGTTCGCCACCTGTATATCCACTGCCACCTAAGATAGCAACTTTTAACATTTAAATACCGTAATGTGTAATCAGTGATGAGTGACGAGTGATAAATTAAAGAACCAGGATGAAGACTAAACTCGTTACGCGTTACCCGTCACGGTTTTTAAATTATCTCTTTGAGAACTGGAAGCGTGCCCTTGCACCCTTCTGGCCGTACTTTTTTCTCTCAACAGCACGGGGGTCTCTCGTTAAGAAGCCCTCTTTCTTTAAAGGTCCTCTGAAGTCTGCATTGATCTTGAGGAGCGCCCTTGCGATGCCGTGTTTGATAGCGCCTGCCTGTCCGCTCACACCGCCGCCCTTAACCCTGACATTGACATCATACTTCCCGTTTACAGCAACTGTGTTGAGCGGCTGCTGAACGATCATCTTCATCGTCTCAAATGGAAAGTAGTCATTGAGAGGTTTTTTATTAACCGTAATATTACCATTCCCGAGTTTTAAAAAGACCTGGGCAATAGAATTTTTTCTTCTTCCGGTGGCGTTGTACTGTATCTCTGGCATATTTTAAAAACTCCTTATTTGAGCAAAGTTAATGGTTCCGGATTCTGTGCTTCATGGGGGTGGTCTGCCCCTTTGTATACCTTCAGCTTCGATAACTGTTCTCTGCCGAGAGTATTTTTGGGAATCATACCTCTTACAGCCATTGTTATAACCCTTTCAGGGTTGCCCTTCATTATATCCTTTACAGTCTCTTTCTTGATGCCGCCGGGATATCCTGTATGGTGATAGTACACTTTCTTATCAATCTTGTTCCCGGTGAGTTTTACCTTGTCGGCATTAATTATTATCACACCGTCTCCAGTGTCAATGTTCGGTGTATAGATAGTCTTGTTTTTACCTCTGAGGACCATAGCTACCCTTGAAGCGAGTCTTCCAAGTACCTGTCCGTCAGCGTCAACTATGTGCCATTTTCTCTCTACATCTTTCTTTTTAGCAAATACAGTTTTCATATTACCTCGTTAGTTAGAGCGATTTGAATATATATAGTAGTTTATATTGTATTGTTTTGTCAATATTACATATGTATATTATTGGTGTTGCTGTAAAAATACAAATAGAGGATAAATCAGTTTAGTTGCAGAGGGTTAGGTCCTGTCGCATGGGCTGCATGACAGTTTTGCCCAGTCTACATCTTTCATCTCGTGAATATACTCCTGAATTGTATAACTATTCCTGCAATCCATGCAGTTCAGGCTGGTTCCCCTTCAGCCTACTGAGAGCTTCAGAGGGCCGCCGCATGCTTTACACTCAAAACGGTCTTTTTCGTCATTCATAGCATTAATTCCTTAATAACTTTTGGGACATTATTATAAAACTACTGCGCATTAAAAATACAGTGCGCAGGTGCAGAAATTCTACAGAGCAACAGTATGACAGTGCAAAAGAAGGAACCCCTCTGTATCGAATCGATTCGACTTATAGAAGGGCGAATTAACTACACCCCACCTAGCCTCCCCTTGGTAAAGGGAGGAACTTGTTTGTAAATCCCCTCCTTACCAAGGAGGGGTAGGGGAGGTTATGATAATAAGTTTTTGCTCTGTTGCACTTTTGTTCTTCTGCACTGAGGAGCTATTTCTTCAATCCCAGCACATTCTGCATGTCATAGAAGGCCGGTTCTTTGCCGGCAACCCAGATAGCCGCCTTAACAGCACCTCCTGCAAAAGTATCCCTGCTGGATGCCTTGTGGGTTATCTCTATCCTTTCGCCTATGCCTCCGAAGAGAACGGTGTGCTCACCGACTATATCGCCTGCGCGGATAGTCTGCATCCCTATCTCTTTCTTTGTCCTCTCGCCGATCATCCCTTTGCGAGTGTATACGGCTGTCTTCTCAAGGTCCCTATCAAGTGCGTCAGCAAGAACCTGGGCAATACGTATAGCAGTGCCGGAGGGAGCGTCTTTTTTGAGCCGGTGGTGAGACTCTATCACTTCTACATCATAATCGTCTCCCAGAACCTCGGCAACATTATGCAGGACCTTCAAGAGAAGGTTGATGCCGACGCTCATGTTTGGTGCAAGAACACAGGGGATCTTATCTGTCCGGGATTTTATGCTTGCGGTTTGCTCAACAGTAAGGCCTGTAGTGCCTATGACCATTGCGATGCCTTTTTCAGCAGCTGTTTTTGTGATCTCAACAGATGTGTTGGGTTCAGAAAAGTCGATAATTACATCAGCCTTATCCTTAACATCATTAATGTCTCCAACAATGGCAACACCTATATTGCCGATGCCCGCAACCTCTCCGATGTCAGAACCTAGCTTCGGGTGCTCCTTGTACTCAAGCGCGCCAACTACCTTTATCTCCTCATTTGCATTTGCCAGGGCAATTATCCTTTGCCCCATCCTTCCTGCAGCACCTGATACGATTATATTAACCATCTTCATTCTCCCTTTCATCTGGTTCTGATTCGTCATTTAAATTATCTTTTACCACGTATTTACCCGATGCCCATTTCCCTAGGTCAATAAGCTTGCACCTCTCAGAGCAGAACGGCCTGTTAGGGTTCTCCTCCCAGGTAGTCTCGTTTTTACAGCACGGGCAGTTTATCTTCATGTTTCAATTCCTCTAGTTGAGTTTAAATTATGAGGGATGGAATTATCAATAGTACATCAGTACAACAGAGCAACAGTTCAACAGAATAACGGCACTAAAGATCAAAAGAAGCCTCACCTTGGTAATGGGAGGAATTAACGACACCCCTCTGTGTCTCCCCTTGTAAAGGGGTGAATTTTAAATCCCCTCTTATCCAAGGAGGGGTAGGGGAGGTTAATGGTAATGTTTTTATTCTTCAGAGATAGAATTAAACTTCTACTATACCTTCAAATACATTCACCGCGGGTCCGGTCATGTATACGTGGTTGTCCTTTTTAGACCAGTTGATCTTCAGCTTTCCGCCGGGCAGGTGAGTTGTGACGCTTCTGTCGGTAAGGCCGAGCAGTGATGATGCGACGGCTGCAGCGGATGCTCCTGTGCCGCAGGCCAGCGTCTCTCCGGCGCCTCGCTCCCAGACACGCATTCTGATATTCTTTCTGTTTGCTATCTGTATGAACTACACATTGGTCCTGTTTGGAAAGAT
>PJEL010000126.1_pt1 | contig 86611 bp, 90 predicted proteins | sample 1853271 | NCBI WGS metagenome assembly PJEL01 (sample SAMN08108733, study PRJNA415343) | Invertebrate metagenome, whole genome shotgun sequencing project. | host: Globobulimina | place: Sweden: Gullmar Fjord | collected 2015-08
TTGTGCAAAGGCGATATCGACAAAGCGCTTACACTGGACCCTGAGGACTACGAGGACATAGACCTTGATTATAACTACCCGTCCAACACAAGCGGAAGAGCCGGTGAAGGAGAGAAGTCAGGAAAACTGCTCTTCATGAGATTAACTAAAGGGGAAAAGTAAGAAAGCAGGCATAAAGTTTCACAGGCACAAAGGCACAGAGTTTAAAAAAGACCTGAAATCAGTTTTTTGCCTTTTCCATTCGTCTTCAAAACTTTGTGCCTTTCTGTTAATTATGTCTATAAGCCTTAAAAAGCAGATAATCACCACCTTGGAGGCTCAGGATTACGAAAGCCTCTTCCCTCTCTTGTCAGAGCATAACAGAACGATGCGGATAATCATCTCCCTCACCTATGACAAGCAGAAGATCCTTGCCTGGCGTGCCATAGAAGGGATCGGGATATTGTCAAAGGCTATTGCAGTTAAGAATACACAGGAGGTGAGGAACCTCGCAAACCGCCTCCTCTGGATGATAAGGGATGAGTCGGGCGGCATCGGATGGAGCTCGCCTGAGATGCTCGGCGAAATAGTAAAGAACAACCCTGAACTCTGTGCGGACATCGCCCCCATCATAATATCCTTCAGCTTTGAAGAGCCACTTCTGCCCGGAGTCTTATGGGCCGCAGGAAGGGTCGGCGAGGCACATAGAGAACTTATGCTTCCATCGGTTGAAGATATACTGCCCTTTCTTGAACATTCATCACCACTTATACGCGGCCTTACGGCCTGGGCTGTCGGCAAGATCGGGGTCAAGAACCCTCCTGCCACTCTGAAGAAACTTGCCTCAGACAGTAACAGTATCTCAATTTATGACAACGGTACGATCACAGAAACAGGCATAAACATAATCGCTTCTGCAGCCATTAAAAAGGCGGAATAAAAGCCCCGCTAACACCCTGTTTTATTTGATTTTATTTTATACCTTGCATTAACAGATATAAATACAATAATATTAACAGCAGTAAATCATATATAAGATTTTCTTATTTGACCTAACAGACAATTTTCTATTATATTCATTGACTTGTTTATTCATATATATAGAGGGAAATTTATCCCAGATAAAAACCTAAGTAAAAGGAGATAACTCAATGGCAACTTTAGAATGTGATGGAAAATCTTTTGAGATCGATGACGACGGATACCTTATAGACTGGCAGGATTGGAATGAAGGCATAGCTGCTCAGATGGCAAAAGAGGACGGCTTAGACCTCACTGATGCCCACTGGGAAGTTATCAAGTTCCTCAGGGACTACTTTGAAAAGTTCCAGATCGCACCCATGGTCAAGATCCTTACCAAGGAACTCAAAAAGAAATACGGAAAAGAGAAAGGCAACACAAAGTACCTTTACGAGCTTTACCCTGCCGGCCCTGCAAAGCAGGCATGTAGGTATGCAGGACTTCCGAAACCAACCGGCTGCGTATAAAACTGATCAATTATATTGACTCTAAAGGGTTGGTCTCCTTACTCGGAAAAGTTAGGGAGACCAACCCTTTAAATTATACCCTTGTATCTGCATTCTTTTTTAAATGACTATCAACGACCTTTTAATAAAAAAAAGAGAGCAAATTACCGATAGATGGTTCAATTTAATTATTGAGACCTACCCCGAAGAGACATCATCCTTCCTGAAGAACTTCAAGGCTCAGCTCAACAACCCGGCAGGCAGCATAATTCGTGAGGGCATTGAAGGCCTGCTTGACGGGATCATTAACAACTCAGAAAACAAGGATGCCGCACCATTTCTCGACAGTATTATAAGGGTAAGGGCGATACAGGAGTTCAGTCCTTCTGAGGCGGTCATCATTACTGCCATCCTCAAGAAGGTGATAAGAGAAGAACTGCTTGATGATATACGGACAAACCAGCTAATTGACAGCCTGCTTGAGCTTGAAACAAAGATAGACGAGCTGACAGGCCTTTCATTTGACATATACATGGAGTGCCGAGAAAAGCTTTTTAAGATAAGGACAAAAGAGATCAAAGACATGACATACAGGCTGATCCAGAGGGCCAACAACACCGGCCCTGCACAGAAGAATCATCGCGGCAGCTGATCTGCCGTTTTTTGGCTTTGTGATTTTCAGGGTTTTTAAAACTCAATAAAATAGATTGTGAAAGGAGGCAAACAAATGGGGATATTTATTTCCTTCTCCGCTGTCATAGCGCTCACCCTGATAGCATATGTTCTAGCAGGTTTGGCCGGTATGCACATGCTCTTCGGCATCATAATTCCCTACGTCGCCATCACCACCTTTATCGTCGCTTTTATACTTAGGGTGATGAAGTGGGGGCGCTCGCCTGTTCCGTTCCGCATTCCGACAACATGCGGCCAGCAGAAAACACTTCCGTGGATCAACTTCAGCAAGCTGGACAACCCGGACAGCACGTCAGGCGTAATAGGCAGGATGCTACTGGAGGTATTCTGTTTCCGTTCCCTCTTCAGAAACCTCAAGTCAGGTTTAAGTAACGGGAACATCTCTTACGGTTCTGACAAGTGGTTATGGCTTGCAGGGCTTGCTTTTCATTATGCATTTGCAACAGTGCTTATAAGGCATCTCAGGTTCTTCATGGAGCCGATACCGGCCCTGATAAACACCATCGATATGGTTGATGGTTTTCTGCAGATAGGCACGCCGCACTTCTTGCTCTCAGGAGGCGCGCTTCTGGCAGCAGCCGGGTACCTCTTATTCAGGAGGCTTAACAACCCTCAGGTACGCTACATATCTCTGCCTGCAGACTATTTCCCGCTCTTCCTGATCATCGGCATCGCTCTTTCAGGGATCTTAATGAGGTATGTTACCAAGGTGGATATCGTCCATGTAAAGCAGCTGACAATGAACATAGTAACCGGAACCATGAGTGTTCCGACAGGGATCGGGGCTATATTCTTCATACACCTCTTTCTTATATGCATCCTGCTCATATACTTCCCCTTCAGCAAGCTGATGCACATGGGAGGCGTCTTACTCAGCCCCACAAGGAATATGGCAAATGACAGCCGTATCAAAAGACACGTAAACCCGTGGAACCCGGAAGTGAAGGTGCATACATACGCTCATTATGAAGATGAGTTCAGAGAGAAGATGATAGGCGCCGGACTACCGGTGGATAAGGAGCAATAATATGGCAAAGGAGACACCAAAACCAGAAGAGATAGAATCAAGCATAGATTACAGCAAAACGCCTGATACCAACTGGACAGAGACTCCGGTCAACTGGGAAGAAGGGACTTACTGCTACGGCGCAAGGGGCTCATACCTCGAAGAGGTGGGCTTCCCCAATCCAAGAGAATGGAACCCTTCAGATGACGACTGGCAGCTTCCGGAGAACTGGAAGGACATCTTCCTTGATGCGATGGATGAACGGCTTAAGAAGTATCGTTCATTCCAGCTGTTCATGGATATCTGTGTAAGATGCGGCGCATGCGCTGACAAGTGCCACTTCTACATAGGCACAAGCGACCCGAAGAACATGCCGGTACTCAGGGCAGAGCTTTTGAGGTCGATATACAGAAAATACTTCACTGTTGGCGGAAAGGTGTTCGGTAAGAATGCCGGAGCAAGAGAACTTACAGTAGATGTTCTCAAGGAGCTATGGTACTACTACTACCAGTGCACCGAGTGCAGGCGCTGTTCGGTCTTCTGCCCATACGGCATAGACCAGGCAGAGATAACCATGATAGTAAGGGAGATATTCAACCTTCTCGGCCTTCAGACAGACTGGATAGGCGGCCCTGTTGCAAACTGCTACAAGAAGGGCAATCACCTCGGGCTTGAACCTCATACGATCGTAAGCAACCTGGAGTATCTGCTGGATGACATTGAAGAAATAACCGGGATAATGCCTGAACCCACATTCAACAGGAAAGGTGCTGAAATACTCTTTGTAACCCCATCCGGCGACCTCTTCGGAGACCCCGGTACATATACAGCCATGGGGTACATGATGCTATTCCATGAACTCGGACTTGACTACACATGGAGCACATATGCGTCAGAGGGCGGCAACTTCGGTTTCTTCACCTCCATGGATATGGCAAAGAGGCTCAACTACAAGATATATGCAGAAGCCAAGAGGCTCGGCGTAAAATGGATACTCGGCGGAGAGTGCGGACACATGTGGAGGGTGCTGAACCAGTACATGGACACATGGAACGGCCCTGCAGACTTCCTTGAGGAGCCTGTCTCGCCTATCACTGGGACAAAATTCGAAAACGCAAAGAGTACCAAGATGGTGCATATAACCGAATTCACGGCCGACCTTATAAAGCACAACAAACTGAAGTTCGATCCAAGCCGTAACGACCACCTCAATCTGACATTCCACGACTCCTGCAACACCGCAAGGGGAATGGGCATATTTGAAGAACCGCGCTACATAATCAATAACACCTGCAACAACTTCCAGGAGATGGCCGATGATGCCATAAGGGAGAAGACATTCTGCTGCGGAAGCGGTTCAGGCCTTAATGCCGGCGAAAATATGGAGATACGGATGAGGGGCGGCATGCCGAGGGCAAACGCCGTAAAGAAGGTGAAGGAAAAGTTCGGCGTAAATATGCTGGCAAACATCTGCGCAATTGACAGGGCGGTGCTTCCTCCCCTTATGGATTACTGGGTAGGCGATGTCGATGTCTGCGGCGTGCATGAGCTGGTTGGAAACGCCATGATCATGACGGGTGAGACCAAAAGGACAATGGACCTCAGACTTGAGGACCTGCCAGGAGTTGAAGAGGATGACGATAATGAGGATGCAGTCGAAACAGCTGCGGCCCCTGAAGAGGAAAAGGAGGGCGAAGAATAATGTATAACGGAGGCAAGATAATTATAGGGCTCATTATATTTGTGGGCATAGCAGCTTTCCCCTTCTACTCAAATATGGGAAAACCAGCTGTCATACCTATGCCTAGCACTGATACTCCGGTCATCAACTCTCTTGATAAGAGAGAGTGTGTTGAAGACGGTGCCTACATGAAGAAAGAACACATGAAGGTGCTTGACCAGTGGAGAGATGAGGTAGTTCGTGAAGGCAAGAGGGATGTAATACATGTAGGGGGCAAGGTCTTTGAGAAGAGCCTTCAGAACGGATGCATGCAGTGCCACTCAAACAAGAGCAAGTTCTGCGACGAGTGCCACGGATATGCCGGAATAGATCCGTACTGCTGGGACTGCCACCACTTCAAAGAGAATAAGGGGGGCCTGAACAATGGATAGAAGAAAGTTTCTTAAGATGGCCGGACTTTCCGGTTTAGGCCTGGGCCTTACAGCCACAGATGCACTGAAAGGCACGGCCGAAGCATCAGGAGGCCACGCCCTGCCCGATTCGGGCGAGAGGCTGGCTCTGGTAATCGATGTCAGAAAGATAAGGAATGAAGATGAATATAAGAGAATAACAGAAGCTTGCCACAGCATACATAATGTTCCGAACATCCCCAACCCTAAACACGAGGTGAAGTGGATCTGGACAGACAAGTATGAACATACCTTCCCGGACCAGCACAATGAGTATCTTCCTGAAGAGATGAAGGAGAAGCCGTTCCTGCTGCTCTGCAATCATTGTGATAAGCCGCCTTGCGTAAGGGTATGCCCGACAAAGGCGACATTCAGAAGGCCGGACGGCATAATAGGACAGGATCCGCATCGCTGTATCGGCTGCAGGTTCTGCATGGCAGCCTGCCCGTACGGCTCAAGGAGCTTCAACTGGGTAGATCCTAGAAAACATCTTGATATGGACAATATAAACCCCGACTTCCCTACAAGGACCATGGGAGTTGTGGAGAAATGCACTCTCTGCACAGAGAGACTTGCAAGGGGGCTTGAACCTGCATGCGCAGAGGCATCAAACGGTGCAATTGTGTTCGGCAATCTTGCTGACCCTCACTCAGAGGTGAGAAAAATACTTAGCACACATTATACGTTAAGGCGTAAGCCGTCAATTGGCACAAAGCCCAGCGTGTTTTACGTAATAGGAGGTGGCGAGAATGCTGGATAGAGCGCTAAAAGGAGGCAAAGGATACTGGACACTCATAATTATACTGCTCGGATTCATAGGCGCAGGTTCAGGTGCGTACCTCTATCAACTGCAGAATGGCCTTGGCGTTACAGGCATGGGCAGGGATGTATCATGGGGTTTCTATATCTCCCAGTTCACATTCCTGGTTGGAGTTGCCGCATCAGCTGTTATGCTGGTAATACCTTATTATCTTCATGACTTTAAAAAGTTTGGAAGGATTGTCATACTCGGCGAATTCCTTGCCATCGCAGCCGTATTGATGTGCATGACCTTTATATTTGTCGATATGGGGCAGCCGATGAGAATAATGAATGTTATTCTGCACCCTACACCAAACTCGATACTCTTCTGGGATGCAACAGTGCTCAACGGATACCTGGTTCTTAACCTGCTGATCGGATGGTCAGCGCTTCATGCCGAAAAGAAGGGGACTCCCCCTCCTAAATGGGCAAAGGCCCTGATCTACTTATCGATCCCCTGGGCTGTCAGCATCCACACTGTGACCGCATTCTTGTATGCAGGACTTCCGGGCAGGCACTTCTGGCTTACAGCAATACTGGCCGTCAGGTTCCTTGCATCTGCATTTGCAGGCGGCCCTGCACTGCTTATTCTGCTTGCACTGCTTTTGAGGAAATACACGAAATTTGATGCAGGAAGAGAGCCTATACAGGCACTCGCAAAGATCGTTGCATACGCAATGTGCGCAAACGTCTTTCTGATCGGGCTTGAGTTCTTTACAGCATTCTACAGCAACATGCCAGGCCATTTACACGCTTTCGAATATCTCTATATACATGGTGGAAAGCTTACTGTGCTGATGTGGGTATCATCAATACTCGCCATACTGTCACTCGCCCTGATAGTTCCGCCAAAGATGAGGGGAAGCGAAAAGACACTTATGTGGGCATGCGTAGCGATATTTATCTCACTCTGGATCGACAAGGGCTTCGGCCTTGTTATAGGCGGTTTCTACCCGTCACCATTCAATACTCCTACAGACTACTGGCCGACAATGGTCGAGACGATCATAACCCTTGGTGTCTGGGCTATAGGCTTCCTGACACTTACGGTGCTTTACAAGGTCGCAATATCTGTAAGAGAGGAACTCGGCACTGCCGGGCCGCCTGAGTAGAACAATTATTCATAATATCTTAAAGGCGGTGAGCATATGCTCACCGCCTTTTTTATTTGAATAGAGACTCAGCTTTCTATAAACTAAAACATGTTCAAAAAAATACTACTACTTTTAATGCTGTTCCTGCCTGCCGTCGCATCCGCGCAGGGTCTTTACACCTGCATATATGTGGTCGATGGAGATACTATCGCCGTTGATATCAACGGCGATGCTGAGCGGGTCAGGCTTATCGGCATCAATACACCGGAGCGGGGGGAATCTCCCCAGTTCTTTGCCGAGGAAGCATACGACTTCACCCGGCGTATGGCAGAGGGCAAAAAGGTGAGGCTTGAGTATGATCATGAGAAGAGAGATGAATACGGCAGGCTTCTGGCATATGTATACCTTGAGGACGGAACCTTTCTCAATGCCGAGATAGTCAAACAGGGATATGGGCCTGCTTTCACAAAATATCCTTTCAAATTTATGGATGATTTCAGAAAGTACCAACAAGAGGCAAAAAGAGGCCGGATGGGAATGTGGCAAAAAGGCAGCCTTATGCTCCCTCCAGGGAAAAAAATATAGCGGCATTAAACCCGCTACATAAGACTAATTAATTGACATTTTATCGTTTTAAATATACTTCAATAAAAACCTGTTTCTTGGAAGGGAGGTTCTTATATGCACCGTCTTATGACTTTCATAGCCATCTTAATTGCAGTTGTCATTTTGGGGGTCAATCTATATAACTCATGGAGAGAAGGCACCCCGGGCACAGGCACATGCTATGTCCAATCACGTTTTGTGATCCCCGACGTATGTGTAGGAACATGTGAAAAAGGCGAGATCTGCAGGCCTATAAGCATGAGGGACTACGCATTCGGGCTTCTGCAGCAGCCTTACGAATGCTCATGCGTAGAGAGAGGTAAAAGCTCAGGCAGTCTTGGAGAGACCGGGGCTGGAGCCACAGGAGTTGTTGTCCCACCCACCTTTTAGATCTAAAAAATAATGAAAGGATAAAACATTAATGGCACGTATCGGAATACTTACATGTACAAACGCTACACAGGACCTCGGATGCTCTTCAGTCAGCTGCCTGAAGTCACTTCGGAAACGGGAAGGGGCGTTTGCCGACTATCCTGAAGATGAAGACCTTACGCTTGTCGGAATAATCAACTGTCCCGGCTGCCCCACCCTGACCGGACCTGATAAACTGCTTCAGAGGATAAGGGCGCTTACCGATTTCAACGTAGACGCAATACACTTCACTTACTGCGTAAAAGCTCTTTGCCCTTTTAAGGAAAAATTCAGAAAGGCACTTGAGGAGAAGTTCCCTGATGTAAAGATCGCCATCGGCACACATGATGTAATGATAACCGATCAAGAGTACAGGGATAAGGTGAAGAAACTCTTTGCCCAGCCAAAAAAGACCATGGTCGATATAATTTTAAAAAAGGACTGATACGTATGAACATGGATAAAAACCAGTGAGTCCATAATCGAAAAAGGACAGACCTGTTAAGAAAAGACTATAATGACACAGGCAGGTAAATATGAAAGACAACAGAAAAAAGAAAGAAGATCTCATAAATGAACTGGTAGGTCTGCGCAAAAAGCTTACCCGATTAGAGAAGAAAGAAACAAAATACAAAAAAGAGATAGCGAAGCTTCGCGATGCATCAATAAGGGATGTCCTCACCGGACTGCTTAACCGCCGAGGTTTCTTTGATATTGCAGAGAAGCAATGTGAGATTGCAGGGCGTAACAACCTTAACCTCTCCTTCCTCTTCCTGGATCTGGACGGGATGAAGAAGATAAATGACAAGTTCGGCCACAAGACCGGGGATAATGCCCTTGCCAATACGGCAGACACCCTTACAACCAGCTTCCGCTCATCAGACATAATCGCCCGTATCGGCGGTGATGAGTTTGTTGTCATCGTCATGGAGACGCCTGAAACCGATGTTGATGTACTAACTAAACGTTTAAGATCAAACCTGAGAGCCTTCAACAAACAGAAGAAAGAACCCTACAAGCTTGCATTGAGTTTAGGCCTCACACAATATACCCACGAAAACCCCTGCTCAGTTGATGAATTGATAACTGAAGCTGATAAGTTAATGTATAAGCAGAAGAACAAAAAGAAACATTAGGACGGTTTCTTCACTCACTCCATAAAGGGCTTCTGTTCTTACCACCTTTATCACTTCCGTACAATACCCGGCCGCAATTATCAGTATCCCAAGAAAGCATAAAAAGAAAAAGTTCTGATAATCGGGAAGCGACTGATTATTCATGATTAACTACAATGTCCGATTATCTGTATATTCAATATCCATGTTATACGACATGTCGTATAACATGGATATTACAGACCAAACAGGACATTTTTCAGAATAATTAATTAACCCACCCACCATATTTTGTGGTTGTATTTTATCCCTCACACTAATATAATTTGTGAAATCCATAATAAAAGACATGTCGCTCAATAATTGTTAGCACTAAATATAAAATCAAGTTGACTGTACTTATCAGAAGAAAATGATTAAAAAAATATTTCTATTTATCTTTGTTAGCCTTTTAGCAGGATGTGCGAGTATGGGCCCTTTAAGCTTTCTGCCGCAGAATAAAGCCTCGGATGGATATACGATAAAACATAAGTTAAACAAGAAATACCCAGGATATCCACACATCACTATTGAATATCGTGACTATGAGAAAACATACAATGAACGTGTTGAAATGCTCGATAATATGCTAGCTGACGATAATACAAGAGCAAACGGCCTTGAGAGTGTTCCTAAGGGCGGAATGGTTCTTATCAGAATAGAAAAATCTATTATTGAGGCGGCGAACACTGATAACTTTATCTACGTTCTATATAGAGATGGTAATGAATTTGATAGAAAAGAAGGCCAACACAACTTACCTTACTATGACGTTGGTGATTATGGAACAACTTGGCACAATACAGACGTCTTATCAATTCAAAAACCAATAATAGACTCTGTTACTTTATACGTGATAGACAAAATGGGAGGGCGAGACGAGTTCACAATTTCGATACAGAAAAACTCGAATTAAATTTAATTGAAAGAATACTCAACATATATTATTGCTTACTTATATTAACTATTGCCAGAAAATGAGGTGCTAACAATTTAATGGTCTTGAACGAGTACCAGCGGTCGTGATTTTGCTTTTGACTAGTTTTTGTACTGCATACTGGTTTTCAGCTTGTTAACATCATACAGGCACTCGTCAGACATCATGGCGTTACCCCCTCCCACCCCCCCTATTGACTAATTGTAGTATTTATACTACAATTTAGCTATGGTTGCTTTTAGTGAAAATATACTGCTATGGAGACTGCACAGGTCTCTCTCTCAGGAGAAGCTTGCCGCCACGGCCGGCATCCCACGCCCCAACCTCTCAGACATTGAAAAAGGTAAACGCGACGTCACTCTCTCTACCATCAGGTCGCTTGCTAACGCCCTTGGAATTTCTCCCGGCAGTCTCGTTAACGGTAATCCCCCAAGGCCTGAGAACTGGAATGATGATCTGTCGCGTGAATCCATGGAGCAGATCGCAAGTTCAGTTGCTCATGGAAAACCACCTGAAGACCCTGCGGAACGTGAGGTTTATAAACTGTTAACCGAGGTTGTTAGCTGCAGCATACAGTCTGTAAGCACCCGTAAAAAGCGCCTTCCACTGCCTTCAGGTAAAAGCAACCATGCATGGCTTCTGCTGCGTGCGCTCTATCCGGCTGAAACTATAAAAAGTCTTATTACAAGAGCACTGGAGCATTCAGAAAGAATATGGATAAAAGACAGATAAATAATTTCTTCAGGATCGTAGACACAGAGTTCAAGGGAAATGCCAGGATAATTCTTACCGGTGCGGCTGCCGGGACCATACTGGGCAGAACACGGCAAAGTATGGATGTTGATTTTGCTATCGAGTTGAAGACCCTTAATGATGAGAATTGGGAAAAGCTGGGATCTGCCATTCAAAAGGCGGAAAAAGAGACCGGGATCCAGGCCGACTACACTGAAGATATAGACAGGTGGGGCATGATCACCCTGCTTGATTACAGAAAGAACACTTCCCTCTATAAAAAATATGGCAAATTGTCTCTTTATGTCCTGAACCCGGCATACTGGTCAATCGGTAAAATGACACGCTTCATAAACCCTGATATTCAGGACATGATACAGGTCTTCGGTAAAAATAAAGTTCCGCCATCTGAGCTGGCCAGGGTCTGGGGTAAAGCACTAAAGGAAAGCCCTAGATCAACAAAGCTCATACAGTTCCGCCGTCAAGTGGAAGGGTTCCTTGAGTCTTATGGGGTAATTATCTGGGGGAAAGGCTTTAATTCAACTGAAACGATCAGACAATTCCACAGATCAGCGGGCATTAAAAAATAGACGTTCAGGGCAATATCCCCTTAAATAAAGTATTCCCACCTCCCTTACTGCTTGATCGATCAGGAGACCCGAAAAGGCCTGAGCTATGCTGCATAGCCCGCTATTGCAGGTGACAAAAAAGCATTGTATAATTCCAGAACACCAAAAAACCTTACATACCATCAGGGAGGTATAATTATGCGTTTTTTTGTATCCATACTATGTCTCTTGATATTCCCGGCAATCTCATTCGGTGCATCAGGCTCTACAGTAAATTATAAGTTCAAAAACAATGCATATGAGGGCTATTATGTAAGCCCTGCCAAGGGTGCTCCACTGATTCTGCTGATCCATGACTGGGACGGGCTGACCGACTATGAGGTCAAAAGGGCTGATATGCTTGCAGAGATGGGTTATGCGGTCTTTGCAGCCGACCTCTTCGGCAAGGGAGTGCGTCCGACGATAATGGCGGATAAGCGTCAGCACACGGGCGAACTATACAAGGACAGACAGAAGATGCGGGCGTTGATGAATACCGCACTGGATGCTGCAAAGATGAAAGGGGCGGATGCAGGGAATGCCGTTGCCGCAGGATACTGTTTCGGCGGTGCGGCGGTGCTTGAGCTTGCGCGCTCCGGTTTGAACCTGAAGGGGTTTGCAACCTTCCACGGCGGCCTTCAGACGCCTGACGGGCAGGATTATGCTGAAACAAAAGGCGAACTACTTATAATGCACGGTTCAGCCGACACCGCCATAACAATGAAGCAGTTCGCTGACCTTGCGATTGAACTGGAGTCCACAGGGGTTTCACATGAGATGATAACCTACAGCGGCGCACCTCATGCTTTCACTGTTTATGGAAGCGACCGCTACAATGAACCTGCAGACAAAAAGTCATGGAAGCGCTTTCAGGCGTTCCTTGCAGAGGTGCTGAAGAAGAAATAAAGCAGCGAACCGTCTGAAACAACGCTCTTTTGTTATGAAACTGGCTCTTATGGACCTCTATCCTGTATACTGGTCTATCATTGAAATGGCAATCTTTATAGACCCGCAGGCATAGAAGAATCACCGCAAGGCACCATGATACCCTGGGAATTAATTGACAGCGCAAAGATACCTGGAAACAGCGACGAGATGTTCCTGTATAAACGGGGGGAGGAGTACTCCATAAGAGTTGACAACTGCGAACTTATGAATAGCAGGGTCTACGGTTCTGAGGATGCTCTCGGTGCCATGACATCTGCAAAGGTAGCAGACAGGTCCGCACCAAAGGTTCTTATAGGAGGGCTAGGCATGGGATACACAATTACAGCCGCGCTCAAGAGGCTGGGGCCTGACTCCAAAATAGTGGTTGCCGAACTGGTGCCCTCGGTTGTGCAGTGGAACAGGGGGCCGCTCGCCCATCTTGCAGGACACCCGCTTGACGACAGTAGGGTCACTGTCAGGGAGGTTGATGTCGCCGTGATCCTGCGGGCTGACAAAGGGGACTACGACGCCATAATGCTTGATGTTGACAACGGCCCTGAGGGGCTTACCCGCAAGCGCAACGACTGGCTCTATACACAGGCCGGGCTGGCTGCAGCCTATACAGCTCTTAAGCCTTCAGGAATACTGGCTGTATGGTCATCCAGTGCAGATAAGAGATTTACCAAGAGCCTCAAAAAGGCAGGATTCAAGGTTGACGAAGCCCGTTATAAGGCAAGGGGCTCCCGCGGAGGAGCACACCACACGATCTGGTTCGCCAGCCGCAGCTAAACGCACTACACTTTAAGGCCATTTTCCTGTATTCTATAAAATATCATCAATCCAATATATAACAAGGAGAATATAATGCTGAAACCTGAGGACGTAACAATGTATACAGGCGGCCACCGCGGAACAGAAGAATATTTCGGAACTGCGGCAGAGAAGCTCGGCCTCAAAGAAGTTACATTCAACTTTGAAGGGCACGAAATAAGCCGTGAAAAAGGACTGGTAATACTTTCTGATGAGGATCTGATCAAGGGTGCCGTCAGCCCTGACATCATAGATAAACGCATGGACCGTTCATTTGCAAAGACACCTCTTATGCAGAAGATCTTCCAAACCATGTTCCATATAGTGAATAACGGGTATCAGGTCTTTGCCGTAGGCACCCTTCTACCCAATGGAACGGTTAAGGGCGGCACCGGATGGGGTGTTGAGCTTGCAAGGCTGTTCAACAGGCCTGTGCACCTTTTTGAACAGGATCAGAATAAATGGCTATCATGGGCGAATAACGAGTGGATAGCAGAAGAGCCGGTAATATCGCACAATACAGTTGCAGTCTCCGGCACGCGCAACCTTACAGATAAGAGCAAGAAAGCCATTGATGAGCTATTTGAACGCTCATTCTAGGCTGACTGACCTATAAATTTATTTCGAGAGGTTAAATGCTATGGCTAAATTATTTGATGAAACATCCATAAAGAACCTGAAATTAAAGAATCGTTTTGTACGCTCCGCTACATGGGAGGGGATGTGCGATGCTGATGGACGGCCCACGGAAAAACTTTCAGACTGGTACCGTAACCTTGCAAAGGGCGGAGTCGGCCTTATAATAAGCGGCTATACCTTTGTCAGGCCTGACGGCAAGCAGATGCCAGGAAAGATGGGAATACATACAGATGACTTTGAGCCTGAGATGAAGGCGCTCACAAAAGCTGTTCATGATGAAGACGGCAGGATATGCATACAGCTTGTTCATTGCGGCGGACAAACAAAGGCATCAACTGCAGGCCGCCAGCCTCTTGCGCCGTCAGCGGTTGAGGTCGAACAGTTCCCTGAACTGCCGCAGGAGATCTCAAAAGAGGATATTGCAGGCCTTGTCACCGCATTTGCAGATGCAGCCCGAAGGGCAAAAGATTACGGCTTTGATGCCGTTCAGCTCCACGGAGCCCATGGCTACCTGATAAACCAATTCCTTTCACCTCATATAAATAAACGTACTGATGAATATGGCGGTGCGATAGAGAACCGCAGCCATTTTCTCATGGAGGTCTATAGAGAGGTTCGCAAGGCGGTTGGTGATGATTATCCTGTTATGATAAAACTGAACGGTTCAGATAACCTTGAAGGCGGCCTTACTGTTGAAGATGCAGTATATGCTGCAAAGGCGCTTGACAGTGAGGGGATAGACGCCATTGAGGTGAGCGGCGGCACCTCAGCCTCAGGTGATAAAGGCCCTGTGCGTATCAAGATAAGCAAACCCGAGAAAGAGGCTTTCAATCTCGACCTTGCAAAAAAGATCAAAAACGCGGTCAAATGCCCTGTCATAACCGTAGGCGGCTTCAGAAGTTTTGAGATCGCTGAAAAAGCGGTCAATGACGGTATCGACTACATATCCATGTCGCGTCCGCTTATTCGCGAGCCCAACCTCATAAACCGTTGGGAATCAGGAGATACGTCAAAGGCAACATGCATATCATGCAACAGCTGCTTCATGCCGGGCATTAAAGAAGGCGGCATATACTGCGTAGTAGAGAAAAAACTAAGAGAGAAGGAAAAGAATAATTAAATTAATATGTTGGATAGTATAAAATATAGCAACACACACAACCAAAGGAGTTTTTGTTTTTATGACATCAGCAAATAATATTGAAAAACGATTGGCAGTCCTTATAGATGCCGATAATGCACAGTCATCCATAATCGAGGGGCTGCTTGCTGAGGTAGCAAAGCACGGCGTCTCAAGCGTAAAACGCATATACGGCGACTGGACAAAACCGCTGCTTAAGGGCTGGAAAGATGTACTGCTGCTGCACGCGATACAGCCGATACAGCAGTTTGCCTATACAAAGGGCAAGAACGCAACAGACAGCGCAATGATAATAGATGCGATGGACCTGCTCTACTCAAACCGTTTTGACGGCTTCTGCATAGTCTCAAGCGACAGCGACTTTACCCGCCTTGCTTCAAGGATCAGGGAGGCAGGCCTTATGGTATACGGGTTCGGTGAGAAGAAGACCCCCCAGCCTTTTGTCTCGGCATGCAACAAGTTCATCTACACTGAGATCCTTTCAAAAAAGGATGAACAAAGTGGAAGGCTAACGCCTAAAAAGGCTACTGCCTTAAAGAGCGACACAAGGCTTGTGAACCTGCTGAGAGTAGCTGTTGATTCATCTGCTGATGATTCGGGATGGGCCAATCTCGCAACCGTCGGAAATAAGATAGTGAACCAGGCACCTGAATTTGACTCACGAAACTACGGCTATGACAAGCTGGGTGAACTGATAAAGGCCACAAACCTCTTTGACATTGAGATCCGCACCATAGGTAAAGAGAAAAATACCGTAAAGTACGTAAAGGACAAAAGAACTTAAGAAAAGGGAAGACATCCCCTTTCTTAAGTTCAAAAGTGCCACAGAGCAACAGCCTGCCCGCCTGCATTGATTTTTCTACTTATGTACTGTTGTACTGAGGAACTTTTATTCAGCCAGCTTCTTCAACTCCCCCGGATAAACCTTCCTCTCCTTCTTCAGGGTATGCTTACCGCCTGCAGGCCACTTGTCAGGCTGTGGATTTACGCCCTCTATAATCATAGAGGAGAGGTTTGGGTCCATCATCTAGCTATATTAATTTTATACAAATATGGTGGCACGATTACCCGGCAATGCATCATTGATAACATCTGCTGATACCTATATAAATATAATTTTTTATTGAAATTACGCCCCTCAATGGGTTATAATCAAAACCGATTTCAACAACACTTTTTTAAGGAGGAACTTGTGTATTTAATTACTATTGAAGTTGAAAAATGTGATGGCTGCGAAGAGTGTGTTAACCTTTGCCCTTCAGAGGTCTTTGAGATTCAGGATGGCAAATCAGTTGCAGTCAATCCTGATGAGTGCGTATTCTGCCTGACCTGTGTTGAGGGATGCCCTAACGGCTGCATTGCAGTAGACGAAGTATAAGTAAACTCTCAAACCAACAAAAAAGCGTCCCGGAAACCCGGGACGCTTTTTTTATTGAATGTAAAAACCTTTAGTTCTTCTTGATCCAGATCTCCCAGTAGCCCTTGTCCTCGATCTTTAAGAGCTCATACTCATAGCTATTCTTCTCGCAATACTTTGGTATCGTATCTTCTGCAGATGCCGGAGCATCGCAAAGCACTTTAAGAAGCGTGCCGCCTTCAGCCTTCTCAATCGTCTTCTTGGTCAGAACGAGCGGAAAAGGACAAACTCTACCCAGAACATCAAGTGTCTGTGTCGGGGTCTGTGATTTCAAATCAGCCATATTATTATCCTCCTGTTTATGTTATTTATTGAATTTTAAAAGAAGAGTAAATGATTAGAATCTTCCATCATCTTTGTTATATCTGCAAAAGAGACTATCTCTGACTCTATATCAGCACCAAACTCCTCTGCATCCATTACAACATCATCGGCTGTAAGACCGAACTTGTCAAGGTCCTCCTTGCAGATAAGAATAGGAATATCAAGCAGAAGAGCCATCTTTATCTGCTGCGATGTGCTAGTAAGGTCATAGTGGTCAGCAGAATTCTGGTCTTTAATGCAATTAAGAACTCCATCACCTACAAAAGCGAGCTTGCATTCTACAAGATCGCCGTCATCAAGATATATCTCAACAGACTGGCTTGCGATAGCGTGTGTCAGCGCAAGCTTCGGGTCCTCGCTCTTATACGGGGGCCTCTGAACAACAAATCCTAGATCAGTAGTCGCCATGATTACTCTCCTCCTATATGAAATACCCTGTCAGCATCAAATGAGCTTGCAAGGTACCAGTCCATGCTGAATCTCTTAACGCCCTCAAGGGTATTGTCATCGTGGTAACCCCTTGCCTCAGCACATGCCTCGCATGCTGTGACCTGAAGCCCCTTTGCCATAAGCTCTGTAAGAGGCTTCTCCAGAGAGGAGTAGTCCTTGAATGCACGCTGCTTCTCGATTGAGAGCATTGTTGCATTGCCTGAGAGCCATAAATCCACCTTATGCCCTTTGTCGATCGCTGCTTCTGAAAGCTTGACGGCAAAATCAAGATTCATAGAACCGATAAGGGATGAAAAACATCCTATAGTAAGTTTTCCCATTATTATTCTCCTATAACCAAGCTAACTTTTCGTAGTCATTCATAATAAGGTCCACCACGTCTCCGTAGGTAACGACCTTTACTTTATCCGCAGTCTTGCCAAGCAGACCCCTTGAGTCAAGGTCTTCTGAAAGAGCATAGATATTAGCAGATTTCTCAAGCAGTGAAGAAGCGGCGCCATTCTCTTTGGTAGTGGCATGATAAACACCATTACTGACGAGAACTATACCAAGATCCTCTGCTGCAAGCCTGTCAAGTGTATCAGCTGTAAGCCTGTATTCACTCACAAAAACAGCTAGTTTCATATTGTGCCTCCTTGGGTAAGATAATTAAAAAACATGAAATTTTATATATTATATACAGTGTTTGTCAATGAAATGATTATACTATTAGAAATCTTTATAGATTATATATAGATATACAGCGCTAAAGCCGTAACTTGCTGTTTTTCAGGCTCCTTCACATCTATACTGACCGCCTGTTCCTGACAGACACGAGTATCCCGGCGGCAAGCCCTCCAATCAGGGCACCGGCCAGATCGGCCAGCAGATCACCTGCCGATGCAAACCTTCCCGGCACAAAGGACTGGTGAAACTCATCCGTCACTCCGTAACCCACTGCAAGCACAACAGAAAGTAGGAAAAGATGTCTGTAAATGCCGCTCTCCCGCAAAGATAAGTAAAAGAGGAGGCCGAGCAGCCCATAGATGCCTGCATGAAAAAGCTTGTCAATGAATAAGGAGAGTATCGGGATTGGGCATTCATTTGAGAAGAACTCAAAGATAAAGCTCAAAAAACCGCCTGCAAGCTCAGTATCTTCAAGAGAGGAAAAATAAAATATCACCACCATCAATACAGCTGTCATCGACCATAATACAGCCGCATTTCTTTTGTTAAGATGCTTCGTCATCTTCATTGATCTCTTCATTTGTTAATACTTACTGATCTTGTATTGGTATATTTATAAGTTGCTATCTGTCATTTCGAGTGAAGGGAGAAATCTTTATTTTTACCAATCACTAAAGATTCCTCGTCATGCCTCCTCGGAATGACAAAGAGGAGACCAATAACGGCTTATGGATATTTTTAAAAAATATTGAGCCACATAAGCACCCTGTGCAGCACGGCGCCTACAAGTATTGCAAACGGGAAGATGAATAGAGCGATAACCATACCTGTCCTCAAGCCCCGCTCCTTAATTATCATAAAGAGGTTTGCGATACACGGGATGAAGAGGGTTATGGTGACCAGGCTCACAACCACCTGCTCGGTATTGAGCATACCCTGCTTCTGAAGCTGAAAGAGTCCGGCAGCCCCGTAATCACGCCTGAGAAAACCCATGATAAATGATTCTGTCGCCTCGGCAGGCAGTCCCAGCGCAGTCACGATAAGCGGTGATGCCGCCTTCTGAAGAGCAGGTATGATATGCAGCTTATCAGCGGTAAAAAGTATAAGTGTGCCGAGCACAAAGAGCGGGACAGCCTCTTTCAGATACCACTCAATGCGCCAGAGGGTCTTTATAAGAACATTTGAAAGCTGGGGCATTCTTATGGGCGGAAGTTCAAGTATGAAATCAGCGCTCTCACCCTTTATCAGCTTTGATGAGAGGAAGCCCACAAAGAGTATCGTAAATGTAAGCACTATCACCCAGACAATGAAGGCTGAAAAAGGCAGGTTGCCGAACATTCCGAGTATAACGCCGAGCTGCGCAGAGCATGGAACTCCGAGCGCAAGAAGGATTATGACTATAAGCCTCTCCTTCGGCGTATCCAGTATTCTTGTAGTAAGGGTCGCCATTGTGTCGCAGCCGAGGCCGAGAACCATCGGAAGGACCGCCTTGCCATTAAGCCCCATCAGCCTGAAGAATTTATTCAGCATGGCTGCAAGACGCGGAAGGTAGCCTGAATCCTCCATGATCGAGAAGGCGAGAAAGAAGGTTGTGGTTATCGGCAGTATGATAGCGATCGCATATGTCAGGGCCATTGAGATCACCCCATAGGGCCCTATCAGCAGATCCTGCAGAAACTTGAACGGGATAACCGCCATAACGATCTTCTCAGCCCACGGGTTGAGGTACTCTCCAAAGAGCACCGACTCAAACCAGTCAACCATAATGCCAGCACCGAATACCCCTACAAACTCATACATCAGATAGATAACAAAAATGAGAAACGGTATCCCCCATACAGGGTGAGTGGTGACCTCGCCGATGTAGCTGGCTATGCCTTTCTTGTCCGGGTCTGTCTTTATTATTACTGCATCTGCTATCTCATTTACAGCCTTCAGCCTCTGCTTACTTATGATGAAGCTGAGCGGCAAGGTATATTTCTCTGCTAACTCATCCCTGAGTCCTTCCATGCTACCGATATCACCCTCTGAGAGATTATCCCGAAGCCACTTCTTCAGCGTCCTGTCCCCAGAGAGAATCATAATAGCGATAGAGCGTTTTGATATATATGTTTCAGGCAGAAGCTGCTCTATCTTACTTATCTGCTCCTCGATAGCCTGTTCATAAGAAAAACTGAAATTCGACACATCCGGCTTTACCGCACTCTTCCTCAAAGAGGATATCCCCTTCTTCTGAACCGCTATTGTGGAGACTACCTTGAGGCCGAGCTTCTCCCTCAGCAGGTCCTCCTTTATGTCTATCCCCCTGCTTGATGCCTCATCCCTCATGTTAAGGTCCAGAACAAGAGGAAGCCCCATCTCAATAAGCTGAAGCGTGATAAAGAGCCCCCTGCGGATATTCTTTGTATCCACAACCTGAACCACAGAGCTCGCCTCTTCCTCAAGCAGGATATCCCTTGTAACCTTCTCATCCTCACTCATAGGCACGAGACTGTTGACCCCGGGGGTATCAACTATCTGAAACTTCTTTTTATGGATCACAGCCTCACCCTTGGTTATCTCTACTGAGGTTCCGGGATAGTTTGAGACCGTTACATATCTTCCGGTCAGCAGGCCAAAGAGCGCGCTCTTGCCGACATTAGGGTTGCCTACAAGAAATATCCTTGAAGCATCGCCTGTAACATCTTCTTTTTTTGTTTTGCAGTGGTCGTGCATTTTTATCGTCTGTTCCCTATTCTCTAAACCCTATGCTCTATTCTCTGCAGTTAGAGCAATATCCGTAAAACTCCATCTTATGATTAACTATCTCAAAACCGAGTTCATCGGCGATCTTTACCTGCATATTCTCAAGCTTGCTATCCTCAAACTCTGTTATAGAGCCGCACTTAAGACATATCAGATGGTCATGGTGCTCTTCTTCAGAAAGAGGCTCATATCTTGTCAGGTGATCAGCAAAGACCTGCTCTTTGGCAAGCCCTGATTCAGCAAGCAGCTTAAGCGTCCTATACACGGTCGTAAAGCCGATGTTCCTGTTGCGCCTGCTCACCTTTCTATATAGGTCCTCAGCAGTTACATGCCCCTCGATCTTTAGAAATGCGGCGACAATGATATCCCTCTGGCGCGTGGACTTAAGACCCTTGGTCTTCAGAAAGGTCTTCAAACGCTCCTTTGCCTCTATCTGTCTCTCTTTTTCCATATCAGTATTGAAGCAGAATCACTCTAAGGTCAGGTTTTATAACACATAAAAAAGGTGCGTGTCAAGGGAATTGAAATTCATTTTCAATTAGCCGGTTGTTTATCTGGCATAAAAAAAGGGCACATACCATTTTCGGCATGTGCCCTAGCTTTTCGCTTTTACTCTGTGGAACTTCTGCACTTAAAAATGCTTATCTATCAGCATTTTTAGTCGTCGTCAACCGGCGTGACTACCGCCATCACAACCAGCTTCTCGCCCAGATCTGCTTCAAAGCCGTGAGGGACCATCGGATCGCATGGTATGCATGTCTTCTCATCAGCCACTATCTTTTCATCTCCTACAGTAAATGTGCCCTTTCCTTCTACAACATACATCATCAGCTGCAGCGGTGCCTTGTGGGGTGTGAGTCCCTGCCCCGGCTCGAGGCACATCAGTGCCACCCTCATCTCCGGTCTGTCAAAGAGCATCTCCCTTGAAAGTTTCTCTTCCTTGAAAGTAATCAGCTTCTTAAGGTCATAAGTATCGATCGCCATTATTCCTCCTCAAATGTTATCGCTTCAACCGGACAGAGGTTTGCCGCATCCTCACAGTCACAGGTGTCGCATTTATCTTGCCCTATCACGTAGGCCTTTTCATCATCCCTGAGCTCAAATACTTTGGGACATACCTCCACACATGAACCGCATCCGATGCAGAGGTCATAATCAATTACCGTTTTTTTCATCTCAACCTCCTTCTGCTTATTTTTCGTTTCATGTCCTATTTTGATATATTTGGAAGTGTGTGTGGTATGAGTTAAATCATAAAGCAGTTTTTCGCTTTTTTAAAGAGTACAGGCCGAACAAACGTCCTTATGTTTCTCCCCCCTGCAAAGTCCTGATATCCCTCGATGGCAGAGCGCAAAGTCATACTTGACCGGATCTTTAGGATCGAGGCTTTTTAGAGCTTCAGTTATCTCCTTTGCCGTCTTCCAGTCTGAAGATGCCCTTGCAGTAAGCCCAAGGCATCTTGATATCCTTGCGATGTGCGTATCAAGCGGGATGATAAGTTTTGAAGCCGGTATCTCATCCCATATGCCGAGGTCAATATCCTCTTTGCGGATCATCCATCTGAGAAATAAATTCAGCCTTTTACAAGCGCTGCCTTTTTTAGGTGATGGGAAAAGGTGAGTCAGTCCCTGGGGCTTTATTTTATTTCCGTATAGTTTTGAAGTATCCTGCTCAAGAAAGTAGTCGGTAAAACCTTCAAGAGCCTTTTTGATATCCTCATCATCCGGGCTGTAGCAGCTGGCAAAGAGATTCTTCAGAGAGCCATGCTTCTTTAAGGCATTACTTAACATCTTGATATAACAGAGAATATCATCATTTTTACTGAATCTATAGCTGATATCCTTCAGATATTTTTTATCTCTTTTAGGGCTGAAGTTCCGGATAAATTCTGCAGGGCGCTTTCCACCGGGCTTAAGTATCTGCTCAATAACAGGTTTAAATAGGCTGATCTTGCCGTAGGCGAATGAAGCGGCGATAAACCCTGCAATTTCAATATCTTGCGGCCTTGAGTATCTGTGAGGAAACTCTATCGGGTCATGTTTCAGACGACATTGAAAGTCAAAATCCCTGTAGAGGCGGTTGAGAGTCACCTTAAGATTTTTCATATAATAAGTGTAACAAATAAAAACTCAATTAAATTGACAAAAGCGCCCCATTACCTTACTTTAGAAAAGCACCATTTCTTAAGGAGGGCTACCAATGCCGAAAGCCACAGTAACTCTGGTTAACGGGATGCAGTTCACAGGAGTTGCCGATACCGGTCATGAAGTCATAATGGATGCCCCGCCCTCTGTCGGCGGAAGAGGTATCGGCTCAAAGCCGATGGAACTGCTTCTGATGGGGCTTGGGGGCTGCACCGGAATGGATGTCATATCCATAATGCGGAAGAAGAAGCAGGTTGTCACCGGTTTTGAGATAAATGTATTCGGCGAGCAGGCTGAGGACCACCCTAACAGATACACCTCTCTTCAGATCGAGTATATAATTAAAGGTAAGGATATCTCCGAGGATGCTGTAAAGAGATCCATTCAGCTTTCTTTAGACAGGTACTGTTCGGTTGCCGCTACACTCGGGGCAGGTGCTGAGATAGAACATTCATACAAAATAGTTCAGGAGTAAAAGAAATTGTCTGATAGAGCATTTAAAATGTTTGCAACTATGGGATTTGTCGGTTTTCTGCCGATCGCTCCAGGCACATGGGGTACAGGCGCAGCACTGGTCTTCGTCTACTTTCTGCACCTTGCCGGCCTTCTCAGCAACATCCTGTTAATTGCACTTCTCATACCCCTCTTCTGCATCGGTGTCTACGCAGCCGACAGGACAGAAAAGACCCTTGGCAAAGACAGCGGCCATATCATCATAGACGAGTTCTGCGGCTACATTGTAACAATGCTCTTCCTGCCCAAAACACTGCCATGGCTTATCGCCGGATTCTTTGTATTCAGGCTCTTTGATATTGTAAAACCCCCTCCGGTCAGACAGGCTGAAAGAGCCATCCACGGCGGCCTCGGGGTCATGTTCGATGACGTTCTTGCAGGGATATATTCGAACATCTGCCTGCAGATATTCAGGTTAATTTATTAAATTTAATCATCCCGCTTTAATATGTTATCCTATCTGAAATGCTTAGATGTTTTATCGCCATAGAGCTTCCTGAAGAGATAAAAAGCTCGCTGGCGGAGACAGAAAACGAGCTTAAAAAAACCGATGCGGATATCAGATGGGCAAGGCCGGAGAATATCCACCTGACGCTCAAGTTTCTCGGAGATACGGCTGAAGAGAGCATTGACGGGCTAATAGAAAAGGTCGCAGAGGTTTGCGGCAGTTTTGACCCTTTTAATATTGAGGTTAATGGCCTCGGGGTCTTTCCACAAAAAGGAGCTCCAAGGGTTCTCTGGGCAGGCCTGGATGGCGGCAAAACCATCATCAGTCTCCGAGAGGCCATAGAGGAAGGCGCCGAACAGTTTGGATTTAAAAGAGAAAAGAGGGCCTTCAGCCCGCATCTTACAATAGGAAGGTTCAGATCCTTAAGGTTTAAAGATACTCTACTTAATGAGGTCAGGGCAAAACAGGAGATCAGCATCGGCTCATTTGAGGCAAGGTCTGTAATATTATACAAGAGTGAACTAAGGCCCTCTGGGGCTATACATACCAAGATCAACGAATCATTATTAAAAGCATCCTGACAGGAGGAGTATAAATGACTGACAAGAACCGTTTAAAAGCGCTTGATGTAGCTATTTCACAGATAGAGAAGCAGTTTGGCAAAGGCTCAATAATGAAGCTCGGCTCTGGTGGCAAAGTAGAGATCAGTGTAATACCGACAGGCTCGATAGGCCTTGATGTCGCACTCGGTGTCGGCGGATTCCCAAGGGGCAGGGTCATTGAGATATACGGGCCGGAATCATCAGGAAAGACAACCCTTGCCCTCAATGCAGTCGCACAGGCACAAAAAACAGGCGGCGGTGCAGCCTTCATCGATGCAGAGCATGCTCTGGATGTCTCATATGCAGAGAAACTTGGAGTCAATATCAATGAGCTGCTTATCAGCCAGCCCGACACCGGCGAACAGGCCCTTGAGGTGACTGAAACGCTTGTAAGAAGCGGCGCGCTGGATATAATAGTAATAGACTCAGTAGCAGCCCTTGTGCCACGGGCAGAGATAGAGGGCGACATGGGACAGAGTCTTCCGGGACTTCAGGCGAGGCTCATGAGCCAGGCGCTCAGAAAGCTGACATCCGCCATATCAAAGAGCAATACGACTGTAGTATTCATAAATCAGATAAGGATGAAGATAGGCGTAATGTTCGGAAACCCCGAGACGACCACCGGCGGAAACGCCCTTAAGTTCTACTCATCCGTGCGGCTGGATATACGGAGGATCGAGAGGCTGAAGGATGCGCAGGAGGCGGTCGGAAACAGGGTCAGAGTGAAGGTCGTAAAGAATAAAGTCGCCCCTCCTTTCAAGCAGGCTGAATTTGATATATTCTTTAATGAGGGCATCTCAAAAGAGGGCGAGCTGGTAGAGCATGGAGTGACAAAAGGCATTGTAGAAAGGGCCGGAGCGTGGTACTCTTATAATGGAAACCGTATAGGCCAGGGCAGGGAAAACACAAAGAAATACCTGAAGGAAAACCCTGAGATCGCAAAAGAGATAGAGACAAAACTCATGGAAGCATACGGCGGTAAAAAAGAAGGAAAGTAGACGATGGCAATAGATATAGAGGATCTGCTGAGAAAAACTGTTGCAAATGGTGCATCCGACCTTCATATAAAGGTAGGAAGTCCTCCCATTATCAGAGTAAGCGGATCTCTCAAGGTAATGGAGGATCAGCCGAGACTTGCAACTGAAGACACTCAGGATGCAGCCGCATCCATACTGAACGAACATCAGCAGAAGGTCTTTACAGAGACAAAGGATATCGATGTTGCATACAGCGTAGCAGGCCTGGGAAGGTTCAGGTGCAACTGCTTCACCCAAAGGGGAACCGTCGGCATCGTCTTCAGGGTCATCCCTATGGAGATCAAGAGTACTGACGACCTGATGCTGCCTCCAATAATAAAGAAAATAGCTTCTGAAGCCAGGGGGCTGATACTTGTTACAGGCGCAACCGGAAGCGGTAAATCAACCACCCTTGCAGCTATCATAGATTATATAAATACCACCCGCCATGAACATATAATGACGATCGAGGACCCGATAGAGTTCCTGCACAGGGATCAGATGAGCATCGTCAATCAGAGGGAAACAGGGACCGATACTCAAACCTTTGCCAAGGCGCTCAAGGCCTCTCTAAGACAGGATCCAGATGTTATCCTTGTGGGTGAGATGCGTGACCAGGAGACGATCGAGACCGCCCTTATCGCGGCTGAGACAGGCCACCTCGTCCTCAGCACTCTTCATACAGTAGATGCTGCTGAGACCGTTAACAGGATAATCACGGTCTTCCCGCCTCACCAGCACCAGCAGATAAGGATTCAGCTTGCCTCCGTGCTGAAGGCGATAATTTCACAGAGGCTTATACCTACCGCAGACGGAAACGGCCGTGTTGCCGCCATTGAGATCCTGATAGCCACAAAAACAGTTAAAAGCTGCGTTGAGGAGCAGGAGAAGACCAACCTGCTCAATGATGTAATAGCTGAGGGCTTCAGCCAGTACGGGATGCAGACATTTGACCAGTCATTGCTCGGACTCTACAAAGAGGGGGTAATCACTTACGAGGACGCCCTTACAAGGTCTACCAATCCTGATGACTTTGCACTAATGGTCAGAGGCATACAGTCTACCAAAACATTTCTTGATGAAGACACTGCAAAGTTTATCGACGAAGCAGGGAAAGAGCATACGCTTGATGACCAGGCATTGTTCAAAATGTATAAAGAGGGCGAGCTCAAATATGAAAACGCCCTTAAACAGGCAGCAAGCCCTGAGGACTTCAAGCTTATGGTACAGGCATACAAGTCCTCGGATGATTACGTAGACCCTGCTAAAAAATCTTCCAGCAAAGGTAAGAAACCGGATATTGAGCGGTTCTCAAGCTGACGCAAAGAGGTATGCTCTCAGGCTCCTGAACTACCGCCCAAGAAGCCGTAAAGAGATGCTCCAGCGCCTCCAGCGAAAGGGCTTTGAGAGTGATGAGGTTCAGGAGACGATGCAGTACCTTGACCGCTCCGGCCTCATAAATGACAGCCTCCTTGCCCCGGGTCTTCTTAAGCACGCAATCGAAACGAAGCTCCTCGGCCGAAGGGGCGCTGAACTATTTCTTTATAAGAGGGGGATAGAGCGAAACCTTATAGAAAAGACGGTCGCATCCCATACAAGAGAGAGCGAAGAAGAGACGGCTGCAAAACTTGTTGATAAAAGGTTAAGGGCATTAAAGGGCCATCCTGAAAAAGTCATAAAAAGAAGGCTCTACGGAATGCTTCAGAGAAGAGGGTTTGACAACTCTACAATAATAAATATTCTTAAAACACTTTAAACTCTCCGTTACCTCTACATGCCTGTTTCTGCTTGCTCAACCTCCAGCTTATGGCTGACCTTGTTTCAACTTCTATCAACCTATTTAATTAAATGCCTTCACTTTATTCTATCAAGTCGAAATTATCTTTAAAAAAAGATATAATATATTAATTTAATATGATAATTAGCTAATTCTATTACTATCTATTTCACCTGTTTAACAATTTATATATGAATATTCTCGGCATCTCCGCATTTTACCATGACAGCGCCGCCTGCTTTGTACGCGACGGCGATATTGTCTCCGCTGCACAGGAAGAGCGTTTCACAAGAAAGAAACATGATGCCTCCTTTCCTATAAATGCAATCATGTTCTGTCTTAAGAATTCAGCCCTGACAATAGACGATATTGACTATGTGGCATTTTATGATAAGCCATTCATAAAGTTTGAGAGGATACTTGAAACCTACCTGCAGTATGCTCCTTACGGGATAAAATCCTTCATCAAAGCGATGCCTCTCTGGATAAAAGAGAAACTCTGGATGAAGGAGATCATAAAGAAAGAACTCGGATACGAAGGAAAGATACTATTCACCGAGCACCATGAGTCTCATGCCGCATCTGCTTTCTTCCCCTCTCCATTTGAGGATGCTGCTTTTTTAACAATGGACGGGGTCGGGGAGTGGGCCACCGCAAGCTATGGAGTAGGCAATAAAAATTCGATAAATATTTCAGCAGAACTTCATTTTCCACATTCTCTGGGCCTGCTCTATTCTGCATTCACTTACTACACAGGGTTCAGGGTCAACTCCGGCGAATACAAGGTCATGGGACTTGCACCATACGGAGAGCCCAAGTACAAGGACGCCATCCTGTCAAACCTGATAGATCTTAAAGATGACGGTTCTTTTAAGATGAACATGGAGTACTTTGATTACTGCGCAGGGCTCAAGATGACCAGCAGTAAATTCAACAAGCTCTTCGGCGGCCCGCCTCGAAAACCTGAGTCAGACCTTACACAGCGGGAAATGGATCTTGCCCGTTCCGTTCAGGAAGTAACTGAAGAGATAATGATGCGCATGACCAGCCATGTGCAGAAAGAGACCGGCCAGAAGAACCTATGTCTTGCAGGTGGCGTAGCTCTAAATTGCGTCGGCAACGGAAGAATACTTCGTGAAGGGTCTTTTGAGAATGTCTGGATCCAGCCCGCATCAGGAGACGCAGGGGCAGCGCTGGGAGCGGCGCTCTTTGTGTGGCATCAGTACCTTGAAAACAAAAAAACTGCAGATGGAAAGAGAGATCTGCAGAAGGGTTCTTATCTAGGCCCTGATTTTGACCGTGAATATATTTTCAACTATCTGTCGAAAAACAGCATCCCCTTCACTGAACTGACCGGGGATCAAATGCCTGAAAAGGTTGCAGGCTTGATAGCCGATGAAAAAGTGGTGGGATGGTTTCAGGGGCCTATGGAATTCGGACCAAGGGCGCTTGGGGGAAGATCCATAATAGGCGACGCAAGGTCTACTGAGATGCAGGAGACCATGAACCTGAAGATAAAGTTCAGGGAAAGCTTCCGTCCATTTGCACCCTCTATAATTAAAGAGAAGGTCTCAGATTATTTTGAGATCGACGGAGAGAGCCCTTACATGCTGCTGGTAGCACCTGTGAAAAAAGAAATTCGCCGTGAAATGACCAAAGAGGAGATGAGCCTCTTCGGGCTGGAAAAACTCCATGTCGCCCGCTCATCATTACCGGCCATTACACATGTTGACTACTCTGCAAGAATACAGACCGTAGATGCCGAAACAAACCCCCGGTATCATAAAATGATCTCAAGCTTTTACGAAAAAACCGGATGCCCTGTGATAATAAACACATCTTTCAATGTAAGGGGTGAGCCTATTGTGTGTACTCCGAAGGATGCGTACCTGTGCTTCATGAGGACTAACATGGACTACCTGATAGTAGGGAACTTCCTTCTGGACAAAACAGCGCAGAAACCGCTTGATAAGGATACCGACTGGCTTAAAGAGTTTGAGCTGGACTGATATATGCTAAAAGATGACATTAAAAAAATTAAAAGCAGCACAACTGAGTTGAAGAAATTCGGAATACTGATGTTCACGGTGCTCTTCGTGCTAGGAGGCTTTCTACTCTGGCGGGAGAGACCTTTCTACATCTACATATTCCCGATATCCATCCTTTTCCTCTTGACCGGCCTTATACGCCCCGCGCTGCTTGAACCTGTCTATAAAGCATGGATGACACTTGCCGTAAGCATGGGGTGGGTGATGACGAGGGTCATACTGAGCATTATGTTCTACCTGATCTTTACCCCCATAAGCCTTATCTCAAAGGTCTTAAAGAAAAAATACCTAAGCCTAGGCCCCGACAAAACAGAGGACAGCTACTGGATATACAAAGATGCGGGCAAGAAGGCAAAATCAAATTACGAAAGGCAGTTTTAATGGCTGCCCGGCTAATGACCACCTTATTTATTCTTGATATTATTCGATGAAGCTCAGGCCCCTTTTAAACATCTTCCGTAAAAATGTCATCTATTAAAAAAACAGCTCAAAACCTGCTCCTATTATTTGCCGGATGCCTTATAGCTTTTTTGCTTATAGAGGCCGTACTCAGAATACACAACCCTTTTGCATTCAGTGTAAAGGGGGACAAGATCACTCTTGAAGCAAATATTGAATTCTCCATAAAGAATGATAAGATCGCCAAATTAGACAACACCATCACCTACAGGAAAAACTCGCTTGGCTTCAGGGGTGAAGAACCTCCAAAGGATTTTGATGACCATCTTACTCTTATCACCGTAGGAGGCAGCACAACAGAATGCTCCCTCCTGTCTGAGGGGAAGACCTGGACAGACCAGCTAGGTTCAAGGCTGAAAGGGAACTTCCGAAACATCTGGATCAACAATGCCGGGCTTGAAGGGCATTCGACATACGGCCATAAAATACTTATGAAAGATTATCTAATAGATATCGCTCCTGACCTTGTACTATTTCTTGTGGGAACAAATGATGTGGCCCAAAAAGATTTCGGGATAGACAGGGAGATCTTGAGAAAGGGTTTTCAGCTTGGGTCACTCAGATCTATAATGGTCTCTCTTGCAAATCACAGTGAGGCTTTCTCGATCGCTCTCAATATATATAGATATGTTCGCGCTGAGATAATAGGAGTAACACACCAGGAATTAATCTTGGATGGGAACGAGATGCTTGATCTGTCTGACGATAAAATTGAAGCGGTACTTAACTCACACCGTAAGGGCTACATTGAGCAATACGAGACAAGGATCAATGAACTTATACAGATGGCCCGGGACAACTCAATAACCCCTGTTTTCATTACCCAGCCGGCCCTTTTTGGCGACGCTGTAGATGATATTACAAAGATAGACCTTGGCAGATTAAAGGCAGGCATGAAACGGAACGGCAAACTTGCATGGGCTGTAATGGAGCTTTATAATGATGTTCTAAGAAAAGCTGGGGTAGATAATAATGTCCTTGTAATTGACCTTGCTAATGAGATGCCCAAAAGTTCAAGATACTATTATGATTTTACCCATTACACCAATGAAGGCGCAGAAAAGGTGAGTGAAATAATACACAGAGCCCTGTGTCCTTATCTGGCCAAAAAGCAGAGCGGTCTTCAGCAGAACAGCTGCACCCCTTAATATAATTATTGTTTTTAAGTATAATAAATAATCGGAGATTAATTCATGAGCAAACTTTCTATATTGGCAGAGTTCTGGGAGTTCATCAGGGAGAGAAAAAAATGGGTTCTTGCGCCTATAGTTATCCTCCTGGTACTCTTCGGCGCTTTACTTGTTTTCACAGAGGGTTCTGCACTTGCTCCTTTTATCTACGCCCTCTTTTAATCCTCAGACTTTCTGTAAGTAGTCTTGTAACAGCATAATCCTTTGTCTGTATCACCTTTTTGCACTTACCTCCCAAAATCCACAATCTTTGATATGACATGATTGCTGTTGGCTCCATTGTTAAGCAGATAAACACACTTTTTAATACCGCCTGCTCCTATAAATATATATGTATTTTCAGTATAATACTTTAATTATAAACAGGAAACACTCTAATTGATTTAATCAACTTTATGAAAAGCAGCGAGATAAGACAACTATTCCTCGACTTCTTCGAGCAGAAAGAACATAAGGTTCTTCCAAGTTCTTCCATACTGCCGGCCGACGACCCTACCCTCTTATTTACAAATGCCGGGATGGTGCAGTTCAAATCGGTCTTTCTCGGTGTTGCTGATCTGCCCCTGAAGAGTAAAAGGGCTGTAACTGTACAGAAGTGCCTGCGGGCCGGGGGCAAGCACAATGACCTTGAAAATGTCGGCAGGACAGCAAGACACCACACCTTCTTTGAAATGCTCGGCAACTTCTCCTTTGGAGACTACTTTAAGGAGGATGCCTGTAAATGGGGATGGGAATTTCTTACAGAGTGGGCAAAGCTGCCTGAGGACAAACTCTTTGTCACTATATTTGAAGATGATGACGAGGCTGCCATGATATGGGAAAAACATGTCGGCCTGTCTCCTGACAAGATATTCAGGCTCGGTGAAAAGGACAACTTCTGGCAGATGGGAGACACAGGGCCATGCGGGCCATGTTCAGAGATACACATTGACCAGGGTCCTGAGATGGGCTGTAACAGTCCAGACTGCAAAGTTGGATGTGACTGCGACAGATACCTCGAGATATGGAACCTGGTATTTATGCAGTACAACAGGGATTCATCCGGCAAGCTCACCCCCCTGCCCAAACCTAGCATCGATACCGGCATGGGCCTTGAGAGGCTTACCGCCATTCTGCAGGGGAAGAGGAATAATTTCGACACAGACCTCTTCATGCCTGTTATAAATTTCGTTGAAGACCTCTCATCAAAAAAATATCATGCAGACCCGGAAACAGATGTATCAATGAGAGTGATAGCCGACCACATAAGAACATCTGCCTTTGTACTTGCCGAGGGGCTTATACCTTCAAACGAGGGCAGGGGCTATGTACTCAGAAGGATAATCAGGAGGGCCGCAAGACACGGCCTTATGCTGGGTATAAAAGGGGCTTTTCTGCATAAAGTGCTTGACCCTGTATATGAGACCATGTCAGGAGCCTACCCTGAACTTACATTAAATACAGAGATGAGCAAAAAGGTCCTCAGATTTGAAGAAGAGAGGTTTGCACATACTCTCTCATCAGGGATGGAAATTCTGGATAAGGTCATGGATGAAGTGAGGTCAGCTGATGGTGAGCTTATTCCCGGGCCTGAACTCTTTAAACTTTACGACACTTACGGTTTCCCGCTGGATCTTGCCCGGGACATAGCTGAGGACAGCGGACTGCAGATAGATGAAGATGGATTCAACAAGGAGATGGAACTTCAAAAGACCAGGGCACGCGCCTCATGGGTTGGAGCTGAAGATGAGGCTTCAGGCATCTACAAGGAGATAGAGGAATTATTAGGAGCCACAAAGTTTGTCGGTTATGATAAGCCGCACTCAACCAGCACCGTCAGAGCATTGATAAAGGACGGCAAGCCGGTTAAAGAAGTAAAAGAGGGAGAGGAGGTTGAGATAGTGCTGAACACAACCCCCTTCTATGCCGAGTCAGGAGGCCAGGTCGGTGATACGGGCAGAATGAAAATCGGCAACGGTTTTTCAAAAGTTGAGGTAACTGATACCAAAAAAGCGCACAACCTTATCCTTCATGTTTCAAAGGTGATCAACGGAACATTAAGTGCTGATGATAGTGTAGAGGCCAAAGTAGATGAAAACAGGAGAGATGCCATCAAAAGGAACCACACCGCCACTCACTTGCTGCACACGGCATTGAGGGAGGTGCTGGGTGACCACATCAAACAGGCGGGTTCATTTGTAGCGCATGACAGGCTCAGGTTTGACTTCAACCACTTCTTTGCAATGGATGAAAGAGAGGTAAAAGAGGCTGAAAAGATAGTCAATGAAAAGATAATAGAGAATATGCCTGTTGATATCTCGGAGACATCTCTTGATAATGCCATCTCTCAGGGAGTTGTCGCACTATTCGGAGAAAAATATGGTGAAAACGTGAGGGTTGTAAAGGCGGGTGATTTCTCCGCAGAACTCTGCGGCGGCACTCACTGCAGCGCTACCGGTGATATAGGTCCATTCAAGATAGTTTCAGAAGGGAGCGTGGCCGCCGGCATCAGAAGGATAGAGGCGCTAACCGGCCTTTCAGCTCACAGTTTCATTAACAGTGAAGAAGAAGAGTTGAAGAAGGCGGCAGGGATTCTGAAGGTTACACCCCTTAAGGTCTCAGAAAAAGTGAGCAAGGTCTTAACTGACCTTAAGCAGACAGAAAAAGAACTTGAAAGATCGAGAAGCAGTTCAGCTGCCCAGGATATGGGGAGCGTTCTTGATAAAGCAGTTGAGGTCAACGGCATAAAACTTGTCGCACACAAGTTTGACGGTGTCGACATGAAGACGCTCAGGGATGTGGCTGATAAGCTCAGGGACCGGCTCGGCTCCGGTGTGATCGTACTCGGGTCATCAAATAATGGCCAGGCATCTTACGTCTCTGCAGTGACAAAGGATCTTACAACACGCTTTCACGCCGGGGAGATACTGAAGAAGGTGACCGGCGGCAAAGGCGGGGGCAGGGAAGATATGGCGCAGGGCGGCACAAAAGACATCAAAAGCATTGATAAGGCGATCGCATCTGTGTCTGATATAATTAAAGACAATATATAATATTGAAAAGGAGATTTTCATGTCATTATCAGAGATAATTCAGAAAGCATTAATGGCCGGACTTGGTATGCAGGAGAAGTTCAGTGAATTTGTAGATGACCTTGTTAAAAAAGGAGAATTAAGCGAGGCTCAGGGCAAGAAGGTCTTTGACGAATGGTCTGATAAGGCATCTAAAACAAGAGAAGAGTTTGAGAGCACTGTTGCCGGGCTGGTCAGCAAGTCTCAGGAAAAGCTGAATATAACTACAAGGACAGAGGTTGAAGAGCTTACAAAGAAGATCGATGCCCTCACTAAAAAGATCAATAAACTCGAAAAACACTCTCATTCAGAATAAGACCGTATATGAACCTTGCAGGCTTCTTTAAGTTCTGGCAGACATACAGGAATATTTCCCGTATCAGGCAGATAGTCAATGTCTTTCTCAAGCATGGTTTCGGCCAGTTCATTGAGCAGATAAACCTGCAGCGATTCATCCCCCTGAGAAAGAGGGTGAAGACCTTCGGCCAGTGGCGCGCATCACGTAAGTTCTCTGCCGCTGAAAGGCTGAGGATAGCATTCAGCGAACTGGGACCCTCCTTCATTAAGCTTGCCCAGATACTCTCATCAAGGCCGGATGTTATCACCTTTGAATATGCAGATGAGTTTGCCAAGCTGCAGGACGAGGTCCCGCCCTTCCCTGCAAGCGAAGCAATAGAGGTGATAGAAGCAGAGCTCGGCAAACCTATTGATGAGATATTCAGCTACTTTGAAGAAATGCCCGCTGCAGCCGCATCTATGGCACAGGTACACTTTGCCAGGCTCAAAGACGGTGCAGATGTCATAATAAAGGTGCAGAGGCCGGGCATCCGAAAGCTTATCGAAACTGATGTGGCTATCATGAACTCCATAGCCCGTCTAATGCTCAGGCATATGCCCGACCTTGCCGCAGTCAACCCTGACGGGCTTGTCGAGGAGTTTGCCAAGACCGTCAATAAAGAACTTGACTTCGTAGGTGAAGCGCGAAACTCACAGAAGCTCAAAAAGAATCTTCAGGATAACCCGCATATAGTAATACCTGCAATTTATCCGGATTTACTTTCCGAAAAAGTGATCGTAATGGAGAGGATAGAAGGTGTCAGAATAGATGATATCGAAGCCATAGACTCATACGGCATAAACAGGCACGACCTTGCCATAAACGGGGTGAACGCCTACTTCAAGATGATACTTGAGGACGGCTTCTTTCATGCTGACCCCCACCCGGGAAATATATTCGTTATGCCTGACGGCAAGATGGGCCTTATGGACTTCGGTATAGTCGGCCGCCTCACAAAAGACATGATGGAGAATATCGCCAACACCTTTATCGCCTTCATAAACAAAGACTTTGATGCCCTCATAGATGAATATATAAACCTGGGTATCATTCGGGAAGAGACCGACCCCGACACAATGAGAAAGGGGTTTAAGAACGAGCTTGTAGAGATGCTTGAACCGATATACGATGTGACGATATCAGAAATAAATATCATCGAGCAGCTTGAGAATGTAACACACCTTGCCATAAAGCACGGCCTCTCCATACCCTCCAACCTTATACTGGTCAACAAGACGATACTGATGCTCGACCATATAGGCAGGACGCTTGATCCTGGCTTCAACTTTATAGTGGTTGCGGAGCCTTACGCCGCTGAGATAATCAAGAACAAGATGAGCCCCAAAAGGATCTTTGAAAAGACAAGGAAAAATGTTGATGAAATAGGGAATTTTCTCGCCACTACACCCAGGCAGGTAAACAGGCTTCTGGCAAAAACAATTAAGAATGAATTGTCATTCAAAGTGGATCCGATAGGTATTGACAGGCTGATAAGGGACATTGACCGCTCAAGCAACCGCCTTGCGTTCAGCATAATAGTGGCATCAATCATTGTAGGTTCATCCCTGCTTATTCAGTCAGGCGTAGGCGGAAAGGTTTTCGGCCTGCCGGCGGTAGGGGCTTTCGGGTTCCTCATAGCTTTTGTGCTGGGGCTTGGACTTCTTCTGTCAATACTAAGATCAGGAAGACTTTAGGAGGTTTTTTATGACAACAGATGAGCTTAAAAAGGCATGTGATGATGAGTTCAACAAGATAGACATTGTACTTAAGGAGATGCATTCTGTTTACAGTGCTGAAAAGCAGGACTACACCCTTTCGGAACAGGCATCCATAGCCGCCTTTATTATAAACATATACAGCGGTGTGGAGAAGGTTCTGAAGCAGATGCTCATATATGACAGGCTGGATGTAAGTGACGCTCCTGAATGGCACGAGATAGTGCTGAAAAAATCAGGGGAGATAGGCATCCTGCCTCCTGAGCTTTCACAGGCGCTCTCAAGATACCTCGCATTCCGCAACTATTTTATCTATAACTATATCTCTGATATCAGCCTGGATGACCTGAAAGCTCTCGCTGAAGCTGTAGGCGGCCTTATAACAACATTAAGGTCTGAGGTTGATGAGTATATTCAGACTATATAGGGCGTAAGCTCCCGGCGCTTACTGCTATGACTCTCTTCTTATAACCTCTGATTTCGTCCAGAGCAGAAGCATGGTCCCTGCAAGGCATATCCCTGCCCCGACCTCAAGGGCAAACTGTGTCCCCATATACTGCGCCAGGCTTCCGATAGCAAAGTTGCCTATGGTTGCTGTGCCTAGAAAGACGAGTGTAAATGCGCTCATCACCCTGCCCCTGAGCCGGTCCGGCACGGCAAGCTGAAGCATACTGTTTGCCGTGGCTATCTGGCTCACCGCCCCAAGCCCTACAAAGAAGAGCATTATATAGGAAAGCCATGCAGCACTGGAAAATGAAAAGACAAGAAGCCCTGTAGAAAAGATTATCCCTGAAACTGCAAGAAGAAGCCCCTTCTCTTTAATGTCTCCCCTTATTGCAAGTATCATTGCCCCGGCAAAGGCGCCTGTTCCTGCGATGCTCATAAGAACACCAAGCCCTGTAGCGCCTGTCTTAAGGATATCCCTTGCATATACCGGAAGAAAACTTATGTAAGGAAGGCCGAAGAGCCCGATAATACCAATGAACATCAGAAGGGTATATACCTTTGATTCGCTGAAGACATACTTCACCCCCTCCATAAACTCCTCTGTCACGCCTTTTGCAGCATCATGCTTTTCATCCGGCACCTCTATCTTTATAAGCAGCAGGCCTATTATCGCAGCAAGAAAACTCATTGCATTGATAAAGAAGCAGACCGCTATTCCTGCAAATCCTATAAGGAGCCCGGCAATTGAAGGCCCGATGACCCTGGAGCCGTTGAATGCTGCCGAGTTAAGGGCGATCGCATTGAGAAGATCTTTTTTCCCTACCATCTCGATGAAGAACGACTGTCTGGACGGAATATCAAATGCTCGAACAGAACCTACTAAAAAAGCTATCACAAGAACATGCCAGACATTAACTATATCAGTAGCAACAAGCATGGCAAGTGAAAAGGCAAGCAACATAAGCATGCACTGAGAGACAAGGAGTATATTCCTCTTTGAGAACCTGTCGGCAGCAACACCGCCTGCGAGGGCAAAGACTATTGAGGGAAGGGAAGAGGCAGCGCCTACAAGCCCTAGGTAGAACGGCGAGTCTGTGAGCGTAAGCACAAGCCATCCCTGCGCGGCAGAGTGCATCCATGTCCCTGTAAGAGATATGACCTGCCCGAACCAGTAAAGCCTGAAATTCCTGTATGCAAAAGCGGAAAAAGGTTTTACAGACATAGTTTCGTAATATAACACAACAAAGAAAGCGCAATAGTTCAACAGTGCAACAACACAACAAAAAACAAAATAAAACAAAAACATCTTTATCATTAACCTCCCCTGCCCCTCCTTGGCAAAGAGGGAATCTTAATTCTCCCCTTTACAAGGGGAGACCTGTCTGCCGTCAGGCAGGCACAGAGGGGTCGCTTTTGTTCTGCAGCACTGTTGCGCTGTGGAACTGAATAAAGTATCATAACCTGATGAAAAAGGTACGACTTACTGAAAAAGTAAAAGCTGCCGGCTGAGCTGCTAAATTAGGTCCGGCGGATCTATCAGAAATACTATCAGGCGTGCAAAAATGCGATAACCGTGGTGTCATAGTGGGCCCCGGTGACGATGCAGGTGTCTTCCGTCACAAGAACAGACTTATGGTAGAGACGGTTGATGTGATAACACCTATCGTTGACGACCCTTATACTTTTGGGGCGATATGCGCTGCTAACTCTGTAAGCGACGTCTATGCGATGGGAGGGACACCTCTGACCGCCCTTGCTATCCTGGGCTACGCATCCTGTGACTTCGAGCCGGCTGTGATCAAAAGTCTCCTTAAGGGTGCAAAAGATAAACTGGCTGAGGCTGATGTATGTCTCATAGGCGGCCACAGCATTGAAGACAATGAACTTAAGTTCGGTTTTGCAGTTTCAGGAACAGTTGACAAGAAGAGCATACTGAAGGCAGGCGGTGCAAAAACTGGAGACATCCTTGTACTTACAAAGGAACTCGGTACAGGTATTCTTACATCAGCTGTTAAGCTTAAAAAGATGCGGCAGTCAGGACTAAAGGATGTCATCAAATCCATGCTCACCCTTAACAAGACCGCTGCAAGGGCTGCGGTATCTGCAGGTGCACACGGGGCAACAGATGTGACCGGCTTTGGACTTCTTGGACACGCGCTAAACATGGCATCAAGCTCAAAGAAGAACCTCGTCCTTTCGTACAGTGAGATCCCATTCATGAAGAGGGTAAGGCACTTCATATCAGCGGGAGTCATACCAAAGGGTGCAAAGAAGACCCTTGAGTTCTGCAGCAAGAATACAAAATTCTCTAAAGAACTGACAGACACCGACAAGATAGCTCTCTCCGATCCGCAGACATCCGGCGGCATGCTTATATCACTGCCTGAAAAAGGGCTTTCAAAATTTGAGCGCGCCATGAAGAGACAGAAAGCACCCTACTGGATCATTGGAAAGGTTGAAAAAGGAAGAGGACGGGTTATTGTCAAATAACGATATAGAAGAGACCAAAAAGATGGTTGCCGACTATATGGAAGGCGGCTTTCTTGAGAATATAATAGCTATGTTCAGGCAGGACAAAAACTTGTACCTTATCATAGGTGACCTTCTTTCTGATGAGAGGCAGCGTGTAAGAATAGGCATGATAGCCCTTGTAGAGACACTGATAGATGGAGATTATGCCAACGTGCTGACCGCCATACCCGGTATAGCCGGGCAGCTCATAAACCCAAATCCTACTATTCGCGGCGATGCGGCATACCTTCTCGGCATAATCGGCCATAAAGACGCCCTTCCCTTTCTACAAGAGGTCGAGGGCGAAGACCATAAGCTTGTAAAAGAGACGATCAATGAGTCTATAACCGCCATAAAGCAGAACGCACTTTCAGAAAGAATAATAACTGATGAATTTTAGATAGCCTCATTACTGTATTTACTATAAACCTGAATACTATTAAACTGTAACTATGCATATATTAAGCCACCTTTTTGACAATAATAAAGAATGGGCTGCAAACATAAAGGCTAAGGATCCTGACTTCTTCCTGAAGCTCTCAAAACAGCAGTCCCCGAAGTATCTCTGGATAGGCTGTTCAGACAGCCGTGTGCCTGCAAATGAGATCATTAACCTGCTGCCCGGCGAAGTTTTTGTTCACCGCAATATAGCAAATCTGGTTATCCATACAGACCTGAACTGCCTATCTGTTATCCAGTATGCCGTTGAGGTCCTCAAGGTAGAACATATAATTGTCTGCGGCCACTACGGCTGCGGCGGTGTAAAGACAGCCATGGAGAACAAGGCACACGGTCTGATAGATAACTGGCTGCACAACATCAAGGACATCTATCATAATAATAATGCGAGGATAGAGCAGGAAAAAGACGATGATGCCAAGTTTAACCTGCTGTGTGAATTGAATGTAATTGAGCAGACCTCCAATGTGAGCAGGACAGCAGCAGTTCAGAAAGCATGGAAGTCAGGGCATGAGCTTTCTATTCATGGATGGATATACAGTATTGCTGACGGTATCTTAAAAGACCTGGATGTCTGCATCACCCGCCCTGATGAGATCTCCGAGATACACAGGATAAAATAGTCCTTAATTAAACTGTCATTCCGACTTTATGCCGGAATCTCTCAGTTGCTTTTCTTCGCCTTTTTCCCTATTGCCCTTTTACCCTACAATCACTATAATGTTGAAATCCAGAAAATACGGCCAGCCGTATTAATTGTTATACCTCAAGAAGAATGAACATTGAATGCTATGCTAAATAATTACTTCAAATGGGAATTGTAGAGACAATAAAATCGACTTCATATTTTCTTCTAGCCGGGTTGTGTGAAATTGGCGGTGGATATCTTGTTTGGCTATGGCTGCGTGAAGGAAAACCCGTTTGGTATGCATTTGCAGGAGCAGTTATCCTTATTCTTTATGGAATAATCCCAACGCTGCAACCAGCCCATTTTGGCCGTGTCTACGCTGCATATGGCGGCGTTTTCATTGTCCTTTCAATACTTTGGGGTTGGAAAATTGATAAAATAACGCCTGATAGATTTGATCTTATCGGAGGCTTTGTAGCTTTGATTGGAGTAGCAATCATTATGTATTGGCCGCGCAACTAAATTAACGGCATTAAAGACATAAAGAAAAAGGAAGATTTGATAACAAAGCAATGAAGTAGAATGCTGAATATCCAAGACCTTTTTATACTATATGACTTTTTAGTGATTTAAGATTTTCTGTCATTACAATGATATGCATTCCAGATCTCTCATTTGAGCGTTAGCAATCTATAGGAATATGCAAATAAGAGAATCAGTAGAAAACGATAAGAAGGCCATTAGAAAGCTTCACCAGAATGCATTTGATCAATCAGAAAGTGAAACTGTCTCTCAACTAGCTATTGATCTTTTAGAGGACAAAACAGCCCTGCCAATTCTTTCTCTTGTAGCCGAACAGGATAACGAAATCATTGGTAACGTTATTTTTAGTTCAGTAAGCATTGAAGGTACTGAGGGTGTTCCAGCTTATATTCTGGCTCCCTTAGCAGTTACAAAGGCTTCACAAAGAAGCGGGATAGGAACACAGCTAATCAATAAGGGGCTTGAAACCCTAAAAGAGCGTGGTGCCGAGATAGTGATTGTATATGGTGATCCGAATTATTACATGCGAACCGGCTTCAAGGCAGAGCATAACCTTAAGCCACCTTATAAATTGCAATACCCTGAAGAAGCCTGGATGGCTCAGGAACTTGTAGAAGGCATCCTTACAACAACGCAAGGTACGGTTCGATGTGCATTGTCATTAAATTCACCAGCGTTATGGTAAAGCTGCTAAAACGGCGCTGAACCGGCAGACAACAGTGGAAGAGTAGAGAAACCCACAGCGTTGAGATCGTAGATTGTTATTTAAATAAAGATTAAAACAAAAGAGTTCTTACTGACCTGTATCTGATGCTGCGGAGACTTCGGCGACAGGCGGCAGGCCCATCTTCTCAGGATTAATGACCCAGATGATCCCAAACCTCTTCTCCTGGTATACCCTCGCCAGGCCGAGCCGGCTTATCTCAAGCAGGGCAAGGAATGTCACTATAAGTGCGACCTTTGTAAAATCGCCTTCAAAGAGGTCCTGAAACCTTATGCCATCCTCCTTCTCAAGCTTTTCAACAAGAAAATTGATCTTGTCAGATACTGTAAGCTGTTCCCTTGTTATCTCCAGCATCTCAATAGGCGCACCCTTAAGAAGATCCTTGAACGCAGATAGAAGGTCAAAGGCGTTCATCTCATCAAAGAGCTGTTCAGGCTCAAAATCAAAATCCTCCTTTTCAGGAAGCGGCCTGTGAAATATATTCTTCCACGTATCTTCCTTCTTCCTTAGATGCGATGAAGAGTCCTTGTACGCCTGATACTCAAGAAGCCTCTTTACAAGCTCTGACCTCGGATCCTCAATAGCCTCTTCAGACTCCTCCTCTGCAGGAGGAAGGAGCATCCTTGATTTAATATGTATGAGAGTTGCCGCCATCACCAGAAACTCACCTGCTACCTCAAGATCAAGCTCCTTCATAAGATCCAGGTACTCAAGATACTGATTTGTGATGTGTACTATAGGTATGTCGTATATATCTATCTTCTCACCTTTTATAAGGTGCAGAAGAAGATCAAGAGGGCCTTCAAAGACAGGATGTTTAAAGAGGAAATTTCCCTGCAATTCTGTTTGTTGTAGATCATCACCGGCGGCTTCGTTCATTTGGCAGTATTATACCATTTAGCATCACGAATTAAACTATTTTTGTGCTTTTTTTACCGCTTTTTTTCATATGTTGATTTCCCTGAAAAAACTCAAGAAAATGCTTGCTTATGCTGATAGATATGAGATATAATACTGCACCTCTCTTCTCATTTTATCAACATTTTATACACAGGTGTTGATAACTGCTCTATTGAGGATTTTTTGGAGACTGCTCTGTGCAAATAGGCAACGAGATGGACGTAGATAAAACCTGGGAAAAAACAGTTGAAATCATTGAAGAAAAGGTCGGCAACCAGACCTTTGACCTCTGGTTCAGGCCGATCAAGTTCCTGAAGTTTAAGGACCGCCAGATCTTCCTGGAGGTTCCCAACAAGTTTTTCAAAGAGTGGATCGAAGACCATTTCCCAATGCTGATCTCTACTACTTTTTCAAACCTATCCGATGAGAATGTTTCTGCAAAATACAAGATATCTCAAAAGAAGGAGAGCCCCGCACAGAAGAAGGTTGTGGTAACTCAGGAGAACAGGCGGGTAAGGCTTGCAAAACGAGGCATCTTCCTAAACCCCAAGTTCACTTTTGATTCTTATGTTGTCGGGCCGAGCAACCAGTTCGCACATGCAGCTGCACAGGCTGTTGCAGATTCACCCGGCAGCACATATAACCCGCTCTTCATATACGGAGGGGTCGGCCTTGGAAAGACACACCTTATGAACGCCATAGGCAATGTGATTATAGACAGCAAACCGGACATCAAACTGCTTTACGCACGTGCGGAGCAGTTCACAAACGAGTTCATCTACTCAATGAGGAACAAGAAGATGGACACATTCAAGGAGAAGTTCAGGAACTTTGATGTGCTCCTTATTGATGATATTCAGTTTATAGCCGGAAAGAGCGCAACACAGGATGAGCTATTCCACACCTTCAACACACTTTATGACCACCATAAACAGATAATCTTCTCAAGCGACAGGCCGCCGAAGGATATCCCTGATATTACAGAGAGGCTCAGGTCACGTTTCGGCATGGGGCTCATTGCAGATATACAGCCTCCTGAGGTAGAGACAAAGATGGCCATTCTAGGGAAAAAATCAGAGGTTGAGGGGATACAGCTCCCTGAAGATGTTGTCCTACTGCTTGCAAGTAAGGTAAGGTCTAATATCAGGGATCTTGAAGCTGCAATGATAAGACTCGGCGCCCACTCATCACTGTCAGGCAGGGAGATCACAGTAGAGATGGCCAGAAGCATCCTGAAGGACATGATACATGATGAGGAGAAGGCGCTGACTGTCGAATATATACAGAAGATCGTATGCGACTACTACGGCCTGAAACTGCAGGACATCAAGGCGAAAAAGAGGACAAGGGACATCGCATTCCCAAGGCAGATCGCCATGTACCTGTGCAAATCACTGACACACTCATCCCTCAGTGACATAGGCAGGAAGTTCGGGGGCAAAGACCATTCCACTGTTATACACGCATGCAAACTGATAGAAGAGCAGCGGAAAAACAATAAAGACCTTGATAACAAGCTTGAATACCTGACGAAAAAATTACGTGAGATCTGATAATAATAATTTTTTAGCTACTGCCCGAAATCTTAGGAGGTTACAATGAAACTCAGGATTGAGAAGGAAGAACTACAGAAGGCACTGCAGAACATCCAGGGAATTGTTGACAAAAAGACAACGATGCCGATCCTTAGTCACTTCATGCTGAAGGTCGCAAAGGCCGCATCAATAATGGCTACCGACCTGGAGATCGCGCTTACAGAACCTATCGACGCAGAGATAATAGAGAAGGGGACCCTCTGTATTCCGGCAAGAAAGCTTTTCGAGATCGTGAAGGAAGTTGAGGGAGACATCCTACTTGAATCACAGGAGAATAACTGGCTCAGGGTAACTTCCGGAAATAGCACATTTAAGCTGATGGGGCTCCCTGAAGAGGAGTACCCTACACTTCCCGAGATCAACAAGGCTGAAGAATTGAACCTTGATGCAACCGCCTTTAAGAATATGATAGAAAAGAGCGTGTATGCAACCGGTGAAAGCGATACAAGGTATACGCTTAACGGCCTCCTCATACACTTGATCCCTGTGAAGAAGACCACCGAGATCAAGATGATAGGAACAGACGGCCACAGGCTGGCGATAATATCAAATACAGTCGCGGGCAGTCTTACAGAGGAGATGAAGCTGATACTGCCGAAGAAGGCGGCCACTGAGCTGCGCAGGGTGCTTGAGTCAAGCTCAGGCGAGATAACCCTTCACCTCGACAAGAACCACATCTTCTTTACGATTGGCGAGATAGTCCTTACATCAAGGCTCATAGAGGGCAACTACCCCAACTATGAACAGGTGATCCCGAAGGACAATGAGAAAGAGGTTATAATCGACAAAGTCACCTGCCTCAAAGCGCTGAGAAGGGCATCTATAATGAGCAGGGAGAGGACCAATGCCGTAAGGTTTGATGTAGAACCCGGCAAGATAACTCTCATATCTATAAACCCTGATGTGGGCGAAGCAAGAGAAGAGATAGCTGCCCAGTACAAGGGTGAACCGGTATCAATAGGATATAACGCCCGTTACCTGATGGATGCCATACAGGCTATGGACGGCGAATCAATAAAAATAGAGCTTCAGGAACCGCTGAGCCCCACCCTCATAGTTGAGACAGGCGGGGAAGGCGCCAGATGCGTCATCATGCCGATGAGGGTATGACAAAAAAAAAGTTAAAAGTTTAGAGTTAAAAGTTAATAATTAAAGACGCAAAAGACTTTTTACATAGAAGGGGAATTAATGAGCGATAAAGAAAAAGCATCTAAAGACAGTGATTACGGCGCGTCGGACATTAAAGTCCTGAAAGGGCTTGACGCAGTCAGGAAAAGGCCTGCCATGTATATCGGCAGCACCGGCATTGACGGACTGCATCATCTGGTATATGAGGTTGCCGACAACAGTGTCGATGAAGCCCTTGCAGGCTTCTGCAATGAGATCAATATCACAATTCACCTTGACGGCAGCATGACCGTAGTTGACAACGGCAGGGGAATACCCACCGGACTTCATCCCGGCGACTCAAAGAAGCGATCCGCTGCTGAGGTAGCGCTGACAGAACTTCATGCAGGCGGAAAGTTCGAAAGCAAGGCATATGCGATATCAGGCGGCCTGCACGGTGTCGGAATATCGGTTGTTAATGCGCTTTCTGAGTGGCTTGACCTTGAGGTCAAACAGAACGGCGAAGTATGGGAGCAGCACTATGAAAGAGGCATTCCCAAGGGCAAGCTCACAAAGGTCGGCAAGACACGTAAGAGGGGCACCAAGGTAACCTTCAAGCCTGACTTTGAGATCTTTGAGAGCGTTGAATTCAACTACGATACCCTCAGCACCAGGTTCAGAGAGATTGCATATCTGAATAAGGGGATAATGATCAAGCTTTCGGATGAGCGTTCCAACAAAGAGGACGAATATCACTTTGAGGGCGGCATAATCTCTTTCGTTGAGCACCTCAACAAGAATAAGACCGCGCTGCATCCTAACCCTATATATGTTGAGAAGGAGAAAGATGGCACCACGGTAGAGGTGGCGCTTCAGTATAATGACGGGTATTCTGAAATCCTCTACTCTTTTGCAAATAATATAAACACCAAAGAGGGCGGCACTCATCTTGTAGGTTTTAAATCAGCGCTCACAAGGACTGCCAACGCCTACGCCACCGCAAACGGGATAATAAAAAATGTAAAAGAAAACCTCACAGGTGATGACATAAGAGAAGGGCTCACCGCTGTAATCAGCGTAAAGCTTGGAGAGCCGCAGTTTGAAGGACAGACAAAGACTAAGCTTGGAAACAGTGAAATGAAGGGAATAGTGGAGTCCCTTGTAAATGACACACTCGGTTATTACTTTGAGCAGAACCCTTCTGTGGCAAAGAAGATAATCGAGAAAGCTATACAGGCATCAAGGGCAAGGGACGCCGCAAGAAAGGCGAGAGAGCTTACAAGGAGAAAAGGTGCTCTTGAAGACACCGGCCTTCCGGGCAAACTTGCCGACTGCGCTGAGAAAGACCCAGCCCTAAGCGAGGTCTTCATTGTTGAGGGTGACTCTGCAGGAGGATCTGCAAAACAGGGAAGAGACCGGCAGAACCAGGCAATACTGCCGCTTAAGGGAAAGATCCTCAATGTTGAGAAGGCGCGCTTTGACAAGATGCTCAATTCAGACGAGATAAAGGTAATGATAACAGCACTCGGAACCGGCATAGGCTCTGAGGACTTTAATATCGATAAGTCGCGATACCACAAGGTCGTTATCATGACTGATGCGGATGTGGACGGTGCACATATAAGGACGCTGCTGCTTACATTCTTCTTCAGGCAGATGCCGGCTATGATCGAGAGGGGATATCTCTACATCGCACAGCCGCCGCTCTTTAAGGTAAAGAAGGGTAAGTCTGAAAAGTATCTGCAGAACGAACAGGAGCTTGAAGATATGCTCTTTGAGCTTGCAGCTGATGATATCAGGATAGGCGTCAATGGAAGCTCACTTGTCGGCAGCGACATCATCCCCTACATCAAAAAGCTCTCCAAGTTCGCAAGGCTTGTCGAGTGGTATGCAAGAAGAAAGATCGATACCGATATGCTCAAAGCAATAATAGACCTGGATATAAACAAGGATGATATAAAAGACAAAACTGCGATAAACACCCTCATCAAGAGCATGAAGAAGCAGTTCAATGATGTATCCTCAGAGATCGAAGATGATGAGGAGCATCAGGCATACAGGGCCATTATCGTGCGGGATGGGCAGAAGATCACAGTTGATAACGACCTCCTTGCATCCCCTGACTACAGGGAGTTCAAGAACCTCTACTCAGGACTGAGGGATCTCGGACGTCCGCCCTACAAGATCATCCACAATGAAGAGACCAAAGAGTTTGAAAGGATAAGAGACCTCTTTGACCATATACTTGCAATAGCAAAGAAGGGCATCAACATACAAAGGTACAAGGGACTCGGAGAGATGAACCCGGATCAGCTATGGGAGACCACCATGGACCCCAAGAAGAGGACCCTCCTTCAGGTGACCATTGCCGACCTGCTGAAGACCGAGGATATCTTCACCACACTTATGGGCGACAACGTCGAGCCGAGAAAAGCATTTATAGAACAGCACGCACTTGAGGTAAGCAGTTTAGACATATAACACTAAAGAATTAAAAGTTAAGAGTTGCGAATTAAAAATTAAGGAATACAATCAATATTCTTTCTTCAATAACTTTTCACTTTTAATTCTTAATTATTAATTTATTTCAGGGAGACTAAATGGAACAATCATTTATAAATATCGAAGAGGAGATGAAGACCTCCTACCTTAATTACGCGATGAGCGTAATCATAGGCAGAGCTCTTCCTGATGTCAGGGACGGGCTCAAGCCTGTTCAGCGCAGAATACTCTATGCAATGCTCAGGGAAGGGCTTCTTCCCAACAAGCGGTACTCTAAATGCGCCGGTGTCGTCGGAGAGGTGCTGAAGAAGTATCACCCGCACGGCGACTCAGCCGTCTATGACGCTCTTGTAAGGCTTGCACAGGACTTTAATATGCGCACCCCGCTTGTTGACGGCCAGGGCAACTTCGGCTCTATAGACGGCGACCGTGCCGCTGCCTACCGTTACACAGAAGCAAAGATGACAAAGATAGCAGAAGAGCTGCTAACCGATATCGATAAAGATACGGTCGATTTCATACCCAACTATGATGAGACGACTTCCGAGCCATCCGTTCTTCCTGCAAAGGTTCCGAACCTTATCATCAACGGTTCTTCAGGCATTGCAGTCGGCATGGCGACAAATATCCCGCCGCATAACCTTGGCGAGGTCGTGGAGGCTCTTCTGCTGCTAATCGATGACCCGGATACAGAGGTCTCTGCATTGATGAAGAAGGTCAAGGGCCCTGACTTCCCGACCGGCGGTTATATCCATGGCAGGCAGGGGATCAGCGACGCATACAAGACAGGCAGGGGACTCATAAGGATGAGGGCAAAGACGGAGGAGGAGGAGTATGCAAAGGGCACACGCATGCGTATCATCGTTACCGAATTGCCATATCAGGTGAACAAATCCAGGCTTGTGGAGAAGATCGCCGAGCTTGTACGGGCCAAAAAGATAGAGGGCATATCTGACCTCAGGGACGAGTCTGACAGAAAGGGCATAAGGGTAGTTATAGAGCTTAAGAGGGGAGAGATACCGCAGGTCACCCTGAACCAGCTTTACAAACATACACCCATGGCAAGCACATTCGGCGTCATACTGCTTGCTATCGTGAATGGACAGCCGAAAGTTCTGACCCTCAAGAAGATACTGGAACTTTTCCTCGGGCACAGGCGGAACATCATTGTACGAAAGACCACTTTTGAGCTGAAAAAGGCTGAGGAGAAGGCACATATACTCGAGGGACTCAAGATAGCGCTTGACAACCTCGATGCGATAATCAAACTGATAAGAAAATCAAAGACACCTGCAGAGGCGCTTGAAGGCCTGATGCAGAAATTCCCGCTCACACAGCTTCAGTCACAGGCTATTCTCGACATGAAGCTGCAGAGGCTCACAGGACTTGAGAGAGATAAGATCATTGAAGATTATGAGGTACTCCTCAAAGAGATTAAGAGGCTGAAGTCCATCCTCGCAGACCCCAAGCTTGTCGATAAGATCATCAGGGAGGAGCTTGCTGAGATAAAGGAGAAGCACGCCGACAAGAGGCGCACCCAGATAACCGGTGCTGCAAAGGATCTCACCATTGAAGACCTGATCTCTGAAGAGGAGATGGTGGTAACAATATCACGCAACGGCTTCATCAAGAGAAACTCTATAGAGCTTTACAGAAGCCAGCGAAGGGGCGGCACAGGGAGCAAGGGTATGGAGACGAGGGAGGAGGACTTTGTTGAACGCCTCTTTTATGCATCTACTCATGACTATGCCCTATTCTTTACAAACTTCGGCAGGCTATATTGGCTCAAGGTATATGAGATACCGGAGATGGGACGTGCAACAAAGGGACGAGCCATAGTGAACCTGCTTAAGATATCCCAGCATGAGAGAATAACGGCTGTCTTCCCGGTCAAGGAGTTCAGGGATGACCAGTTCCTTATCATGGCGACAAAGAACGGGACCATCAAGAAGACCGCACTTCAGGCATACAGCCATCCAAGGGCTAACGGTATCAATGCCATTAACCTTGTTGAGGAAGATGAGCTTATCGGCGTAAGGATAACCAATGGCAGTAAAGATATTAACCTCAGCACCAAAAACGGCCTTTCGATCCGCTTTAACGAAGAGAAGATCAGGGCTATTGGACGAACTGCAAAGGGTGTGAGGGGAATGAGACTTAAGGAGGATGATGAGGTTGTATCTGTTGATGTTCTTGACGAAGATACTATTCTCCTGACAGTAACTGAGAATGGGTACGGCAAGAGAACAAAGGCCAAGGAGTACAGGCTTCAGAGCAGGGGAGGAAAAGGGGTCTTCACCATCAAGGTCACCCCGAAGAACGGCAAGGTCGTCGGTGTACTTAAGGTAACAAAAGATGATCAGATAATAATCATTGCCAACAGCGGTAAGATGATAAGGATGAAGGCTTCCAGCATATCACTCATCGGCCGGGCCACACAGGGAGTAAAGCTTATCAAACTTGCTAATAACGATAAGGTCATGGGTGTTGCCAGGGTTGCTGAAAAGGATGATAACGGCAATGGCGTTGATGAGGAAAAGCCAAAAAAGAAATAAGTACTAATAAATATAAATGATCTTTAAGAGCTATTGAAGGCTATAAAAGTTCCTTCAATAGCTCTTTATAGTTTGGCATTTCATTAAGGATCTCCACCCCTATACTGTGTGTCAGCTTATGCGGAGGAGTCTTATATACCCACTTAACCCGGCAGTCAAGAGATAATGCATCCTTGCCCTCAGGTTCAAGCCTCACCTTAACCGCAGAACCGGCAGTCAGGGCGATATCAGACTCAATGGGCAATGTCCTTATATATAGGCCATCCTCACAGATGCTGTCAGTAAAGCCGGAATAAGATATTTCTCCTGATAAAAGCTTTGCCTTGAAGCTGACTATCTTTTTAGTAGGGCAGATCATTTTATTCTCCTTAATACTTATCAGTTAATAAGGCTAAGGCATTCAGCATAAAACAATGAGGGGTTCCCTTAATTCATTTATTTATAGCACAAAAAAACAGTGTGAACTAATTGGAAATCTTCATTATGAAATAAGGGGGGCTTATCTAATCTCGCAGCAGGTCAGGCTGGCCCTACAGACAACAAAGCAAAAACTTTGCAATGGTGCAGTTAGTAGTCTTCCCACCAGAGTCCGTAGCCATAATGCCAGGGATAGCCGAAGCGGAAGTGGTGCCGGGGATACCTGTCATAATCATCCCTTCTCTCTTCCCAGAGGTAAAGCTCGATTATCTTGAAGAAGGGATATGTATACTCAACCTCATCTATAATGCCTTTTCTTGTTCCAACAAACTCACCTGCAATGGTTATTTCCCTCTCATTCTTGAATATCATCGGATCAAGAATTTTTTTACTGCCGGGGAAAAGAGCAAGGAACCTGCCTGCAGAATCATTGAGTCCTTTATGATAACCATTGGAATCAACCGGCACATACAGGGCCTCGACAAGTGAGCCCTCTTTTGTGAGCGTAGTCTTTACTATCACACCCCCGAACATGAGGGTCTTGCCCTTATAAAAACCCGGGTCCTCAGTTACATTAGAGAGAGGGAAATTGAAGAAAGCGTTACTGGAAAGATCCTTCCTGATGACAGGCGTACATGAGATGAGAAGCACAGCTGTCAATCCTATAAGAAACAGCCTCTTCATACATATATTCTACCCGATTACAGAAGGAGAGTAAAATGGATATAAAACCTACTTAGTTACACTTTTGATGATATACAAAAACTGAAACTAACGGGTTGTTAGTTGGTATAGCGACTTATTATTCAATAAGCTCACCATACATCCACAACCCACTTAAACTTCTACCGTCAGGATGTGTGAGTATACCTTGTCCATGCATCAAATTATCTTTAAATTGCCCAACATATTTATCGCCATTATTCCGGGTAAATGTGCCTTGTCCATTCTGTTTTCCATCTTTCCATTGCCCAATATATTCCCCGCCATCTGAATATGTGAATGTGCCTTGTCCAGTTCTACAATTCCCCTCAACACATTCACCAGCACGCACATAAGTTGCTATGAATAAGGTGCTGAAAAAATAGTGACTATTATTAAAAACCACCTTTTCATAATGTGCCTTCGTAGAAAAAATTGCATGGGTTTGTTAATTACCATTTGAAACCTTCATTACAATAGCAAAGCTGAATATAGAAACTAACAGGAAGTTAGTTTGATTTCTACATCTTCTTATCAATGATTTCTTTGGCTTTCTTTTTTAGTGATAGAGCTGATTTTAAAAAGAGTAAAAACAGGGCAAACTTTTGTGGCGGAAATCGCAAAGGGAATCATTGAGAGTATTGCAACTATGAGTCCGATTGCTTCTCCTTTTAAACCTTGCAAGTAGAAAAGCCCAAGCCACACAAGAAATAGCCCAAAAAGAAATCTTAAAATACTGTCAATTTTTCCTACGTTCTTTTTCATTGATTCCCAGTTGTAACCTTCACCTTTATAGTAAAGTGCAATACTACAACTAACAGGAAGTTAGTTTGATTATTTCCCGCTCTTATTAGCATCAGGGTTTATTTCTATATACCAGGGGCATTCCCTGCAGTGTTTAAACTGATTTGTAACTTTCGGGCAAAAATCTTTAGCCAGGTTAAAACAGTTCCTCCCATCATTTAACTTATAGGCAGAGCAGTTATCTCTTATCTCTGCCGGACAGTTCCAGAACTCCCAACAATTATTATGTTCCATACTTGGTTTAGTTAATCAGGCCCATTTAAGGCTTCTTCTAGTTCTGTTGATTATCGTTTGAAATCTTCACCATAACAGTTAAATGCAGTACTACCCCTAGATCCCAGCCCAGAAGCTCACTGGGATGACAAGGGAAGGTATATTCAATCTAAAGAAAAAATAAGAATCAATCCTCAAAAAACCCGACCGCCTTATCCACGCTCTGCATATAGGCAAAACCCCTGCCCGGTTCTGTAAGTTCGCCAGCCGCAACCACCGCATCAAAGATGCCACTGGCCTTTTCAGCGTGAGCGATTATGGTTATTATCTGCTTATCAGGGTTGATCTCCAGCTCCTTCTCCATCCCGAGCTGCTGCCTCACTCCGGTGCCGAGTCCGAATAAAACGGTCGCACCGTGCGCACCGGCATCAATGGCAGCGGCCACAACACCCTGTGCAAGCCCTTTCTCAACGATACAGGTTATTGATTTAAGATCTTCCAAGGTAACACCTCCGTAACTATTTATTGCTGATTAAAAAGATTATAGAACAATGGGGAAGAAATACAAAAGGATTTTAAGCATAAGGCGATGTTTCACCATTACACAGTCTCCGAACATGCGCATAATTATGCGGCGCTGAAAAATGTTAAAATATACTCCTTACGGAAACTCAAGGAGCAAATATGCCTGATTCGATCCCTATGAAAGATATAAAATACGTCCTTCTTGATATGGACGGCACCCTGCTGGACCTCTATTTTGACGATTATTTCTGGCGCCATCTTGTGCCTGAAAAGTATGCTGAAAAGCATGACATGTCTTTCGGAGTTGCTCAGGAATATCTATACAAAACATACAAGCACCATGAGAGAACCCTCAACTGGTGCGATATCGACTTCTGGTCAAAAGAGCTCAAGCTTGATATCCCCGCGCTGAAGGAACAGATAAGGCATCTTATTGATGTTCATCCTAATGTAATTGATTTTCTCAAGATGCTGAGGAAGCAGAAGAAGAAGGTATTTATGCTTACGAATGCACACTACAAGACGGTCAATATCAAGTTCAAAAAAACCGCTATCGGAGAGTATTTCGATGAAGTACTCTGCTCATTCGATGTAGGCCACCCTAAGGAGTATCAGGAGTTCTGGGTAAAGGCCGCAAAGAAGCTGGGGTTCGACAAGGAACATTCCCTATTTATAGATGATACCGAAGATGTCTTAAAGGCTGCAAAAGAGTATGGGATCAAACACCTGCTCTTTAAGTCGCGTGCCAGCTCAAAGCTGGAACCCGGTGTATCAGAAGTGTTTCCCTCCATAAGCGACTTCAAGCAGCTGATGTAAAAAAACTCTTCCGTGCCCGGACTCTATATTCTGAGTCCTTCCCCTTACGTGTTCATCAGCTCAAGAAACTCTTTATTGCTCTTTGTGCCTTTAAGCTTATCAAGTAGGAATTCCATGCTCTCTACAGGGCTGAGTGAGTGCAGGACTTTCCGCAGTATCCACATCCTCTGAAGCATATCCTTATCAACAAGAAGCTCCTCCTTCCTTGTGCCGGAAGCATTGATATTGATACTCGGGAATACGCGTTTCTCAATAAGCTTTCTATCAAGGTGAAGCTCCATGTTTCCTGTACCCTTGAACTCTTCAAAGATAACATCATCCATCCTGCTTCCTGTATCGATAAGCGCGGTGGCGATGATGGTGAGACTTCCGCCATCCTCAATATTTCTTGCGGTACCGAAGAACCTTTTTGGTTTCTGAAGCGCGTTTGAGTCGAGCCCGCCTGAAAGAACCTTGCCGCTGGCAGGTATTACAGCGTTATAAGCCCTTGCAAGCCTGGTTATCGAGTCAAGCAGAATGATAACATTCTTCCTGCTTTCAACAAGCCTCTTTGCACGCTCTATGACCATCTCAGCCACCTGTATATGCCTCTGCGGCGGCTCGTCAAATGTAGAACCTATTATCTCAGCATCCACCTGCCTCTTCCAGTCTGTAACCTCCTCAGGCCTTTCATCTATAAGAAGTATGATAAGGTGTGCATCAGGATGATTATGCTTTACCGACTTTGCAATGGACTGCAGGAGCATCGTCTTTCCTGTTCTTGGAGAAGCAACTATCATTCCCCTCTGGCCCATACCGATAGGCGTGACAAACTCCATGACACGGGTTGAGTAATCATCCTTATCATATTCGAGCTCTATACGCTCTGTCGGGTAGTATGGGGTAAGGTTATCAAAGAGCTGGCGTTTTACATTCTCCTCAGGCGGCTCATGAGTGATCGCCTCGACCTTCAGGAGCGCAAAGTATCTTTCGCTCTCTTTTGGCGGGCGTATCTGCCCTGTTACAAGGTCACCGGTTCTGAGGTTAAACCTTCTTATCTGTGAAGGTGAAACATATATATCATCCGGTCCCGGAAGGTAGCTGTAGTTTGGAGAACGCAGAAACCCGAAGCCGTCAGGGAGTATCTCAAGAACACCCTCTCCGAAGATCAATCCCGTCTTCTCGGTCTGGGCCTGCAGAATAGCAAAGATGAGATCCTGCTTCCTCAGCCCTCTTGCTCCTTCTACATTCATGTCCTTTGCCATCTGGGTCAGCTCTGCTATCGGGAGCTCTTTCAGTTTTGTAATATTCATTCCTTCAGACTTAATGTCCGGCTTTTTTGACGTCCTTACACCGTTGGCCTTTGCGCCATTTGCCTTTGCAGAATTTGCCCTTGCACCATTAGGTTTTGTGCCGTTTGCCTTTGCACCGTTAGGCTTTATGCCGTTGGGCTTTGCATCGTTGGTTTTTGTATCGCTGGTTTTTCTTGCCACGAGGTTATTACTCCTTTTTTTAGGTAAGTTGTTTTCTTATATCTATTTGAATTATTGGAAAGATCTCTTATTGAGATTCCGTCCAATAGGCTGCAATAGGGGTCTAAAGAAGGACTTCAGTTTACATAAAGCAGATTATTTTTTTGTCAGCAGAATCTTCTGGTTTTGTGAAATTGTTATATATTGGAATTATAGACCTACACGGTCAAATCGGGAAACTCATTGAAGAACTAATACAACTATATAGCAGATTATTTTTTTTGTCAATACTCTGAAAGCTTAGGAACATATAACGTTTTTATCATTTCTTTGATTTGATTTTTTACCCCCTCTCTGCAAAAATATATGACCATGACCTCAAAAGAGCCTGTTGAAGAGATAGTTGTTCTTATAACATGTCCGAATGAAGATGAAGCCGTAAAAATTGCGGGCGCTGTGGTTGAAGAAAAGCTTGCCGCCTGCGTCAATATTATTAAGAATATCCGTTCTATCTACAAGTGGGAGGGCAAGCTTCAGGATGATACCGAAGTTCTCATGATAGCAAAGACGCATAAGGATCGTTTTGACGGCCTGCAGAAGAGAGTCAAGGAACTGCACAGCTATGACGTTCCTGAAATAATATCTCTCTCCATAACTGACGGCTCTGAAGACTATCTCAGCTGGATAAGACGGTCAACAGAAAAATAATACCAATGGAGGCATAAAGATGGAAGACAATACTGTAGAAAATTTAGAAGAGTCCTTAGACGGATATAAAAAAGAGATACTTGAGACCAATAAAGGATTTTTAGAGTGGGAGTCGGACCTTATATTTAATGTAAGGACCCAGATGGGGTATGAGATAGAGTATGACGCTAACCTGCAAATGGGATGTGCACCGACTGAGACCCTTCTGTCGAGTGTTGCCGGCTGTATGGCGATAGATGTCTTTTATTTCCTCAAAAAGATGAGGGCCGACATAAAGAGCTTCAAGATAGATTTCACAGGCGTTAGAAAGCCGGAGCCCCCTCAGTACTACAAATCGATCAACCTGCTCATAAAGATAGAGGGTGATAACATTACACCAAAGAAGGTCGAAAGAGCCATCTCCCTTTCACATGACAAATACTGCTCTGTATACAATGCCTTAAGAAAGGATATAGAGGTCACTACAAGCTATAAAATAAACGAGGACTAAGAAAGGCCGAACTCCTTTTTGAGCCACGCCTCAAGCTTTTCAGAAAGGGGATACATGTCAGCTACACAATCACCCTCTTCGCAGTTCATTGAATCACGCAGGAGCTCCTCAGGGATGTTTTTTATAAACCCTACCGTCTTGCTCTGTGAAAATCCGTTCTTCATAATAAAGAGGGCAGGTTTCTCATCTATCAAGTCAACATACAGCATATAACCGCTAATATCGTCAGGCATGTCATCAGCCTTGGGCCCGGAATGTTGGCCCGGGCTCATGAACATCTTAGGTGTCACATCCCACCTAATCTCAGCTATAAAGCTCTGCTTCTTATCTTTAAGGTCATTGATATCTATCTCTTCCATCAAAGTACTATATAGCAACAGCTCTCCTCACAGCAAACTGCAGGGCTATTTAATTAAATGCTGTGCTAAAATCAATGGTTCGTTAACCGCAGCACACTAAGGAGGCGATAAAGATGGATTGTTTGTTCTGCAAGATAATCAAGGGCGAGATCCCCGCAACAAAGGTGTATGAAGATGACGAAATACTGGCATTTAAGGATGTAGGACCTCAGGCCCCTGTTCATATCCTGGTGATACCAAAAAAACACATATCCACCATACTTGACGCAGAACCTGAAGACAATGAGCTGATAGGAAAGATGTTTCAGGCTGCAAACAGCATTGCAAAAGATAAAGGAATCAACAAAAAAGGCTTCAGGCTTGTAATCAACTGTAACGATGACGGCGGGCAAGCAGTATACCACATTCATCTTCACCTGCTTGGAGGCAGGCAGATGACCTGGCCGCCGGGATAAAGCCGTGATCAGTAATCCGTAATGGGTAACGGGTTTATTTATTTCTCATTACGCATCACACATTACCCATTACGAAATTATCGATGCCGAAGAAAACCACAGCACAAAAGAAAATATTGTCTGGAATCTATAACGCCCTCTACACCTTTTTTGGTTCCCAGAACTGGTGGCCGGGTGACACCCCATTTGAGATAGCGGTAGGTGCCATTCTTACACAGAACACCAACTGGGGCAATGTTGAAAAAGCTATCAGAAACCTCAAAAGAGCGAAAACGCTCAACTGCCGTGCGCTTTACAAACTTCACCCGGGAAAGCTTACACCACTGATAAGGCCTTCCGGCTATTTCAATGTAAAGACAAAGAGGCTCAAGAGCTTTGTTTCATATCTGACTGAAGAATATGGCGGCAGCATGGCAAGGATGAAGAAGAATGACATGCAGGCCCTGAGAAGAGAGCTTCTTGATATAAACGGCATAGGGCCTGAGACAGCCGACTCCATCCTTCTTTATGCCCTTGAAAAACCATCCTTTGTCATTGACGTATATACAAAGAGAGTGCTTCAAAGACATGGCGTCGTCACAGAGAATGCAACCTATCATGAGATGCAGGAGCTGTTTCATAATAGCCTTACTACTGATGTTGCGCACTACAATGAGTATCATGCCCTCTTTGTAATGGCGGGCAAAGAGTTTTGTAAACCGAAACCTAAATGCGGGATATGCCCTTTAGATATAATCCCAAAGAAAGCCGGCAGGCTATAGTCAAATGAAAACCCTGTTTTCAGCTCCTGCAGGAGCGCGAAATAAAAGAGACCATATATTTAAAGAGCTGACAGCGCTCTGCCCGGAGAACGACTTCTCCTCTGTTACGTATTTATGCCCCAACAGCTTCGCGATAAATGAGGCAGAAAGAAGCTTTCATGGATATCTGAAACGGCCTGCCTACATACCCTTTGAATCAGCCACACTGAGACATCTTGCGGCAGGTCTTTATTCTGCTGATAAGGGTGCCGTTCCTGACAATATAAGGCCCCTGATGCTCTGCAACATCCTTAATGAAAAGAGCACAGGTTATGCCCGCCTGCTCTCTGACCTCTACAAAAAGCTGAAACATCATTGCCCTGACAAGGGCCTTGAAGAGATAAAGGATGAGATCACCTCACTGATACTTGAGGATAAAGCAGCCCTGAGGGCCGGTGATGCCATTGATACCCTGACCTCATATGAGAAGAGGCTGAGAGATAGAGAGCTGCTTGACGAAGTAGAGGTGCTTAAGGAAAGCCTTGTGCCAATAAAGGAAAACATGACCTTGCCCATGCTTGTGATCGACGGATTCTTTGACCCCACGCCTCTTGAGCTTCTGATGATAAAGGACCTGATAGGCAGCGCTGAAAATGTCATGCTTCTCTGTGAGCAGGATAGCGGTATATACAGACATTTTAAGTCAAAAAGCGAAGGCCTCACGGCAAAGATACTTGATGCGGATCTGAAACGTGAAAAGCCCGGCTATTATTCATATCCATCTATGGAGGAAGAGACAGAGGCGATAGCAAAGACGGCTAAGGGCCTTATCCTTGAGGGCACAGACCCATGGGAGATCGTTCTCACCTTTCCAAACCTCAAGAAGTACCTTCCACTTATCAAGAGGGTCTTCAATAAACACGGCGTTCCGCTGAGCATCATAGAACGTGACCTTTCATCATCCAGGCCGCTTGTGCTGCTTGAAAATATATTCACCTGCATAGAGGAGGACTACCCGGGGCATGACTTCCTCTCCCTCCTCACCTCCCCTCACCTCCCTGGGATTCCCGCTGATGTCAAAGAGTGGGCGGTCACTTATGCATACCGGGCAGGCATTGTTAAGGGCAGAGATTCCTGGCTCTCTTTAAAAGATACTATCCTCAGCACTGTTGATGATAAGGATGAAGCATCAGGCAGGCTCAATGACCTTCAGAAGAGTATAAACGAGGTCATAGATATTATAGAGGGTGTCAGGAAACGAACAACGCTCTCTTCTTTTATCGACCGGCTGGAAGACGCCCTTAAGCGTCTCGGCCTCTTTGAGGCGCTTAAAACCTCCCCTTCTATCGGTGAAGAGGGTATCGGGGAGATGCTGGCATCAATTTTTGCGGAGCTGAGAGGATTCAATGAGCTGTACGGGCCTTCAGCAGAGAGTTCAAACACCCCTCTCTTCTACCTGAGACACATGCTGAAGGATATGAAGGAGTTTTTAAAGAGTGGTGACGGGGTACGGGTCATCCCCTTTGAGCTTGCCGCGGGTATTGAGACAGAAGCGCTATTCTTTGGCGGAGCTATTGAAGAGGAACTTCCCTCAAGACCGATGATCGACCCAATACTCCCGGAGAAGGTGAAGAAGGCTCTGGGGCTGCCCTACCTTGAGCACTTCCTAAAAAGGCAGCAGCTCTATTTCAGGCGGATACTGCATATCTCCAGAAGAGCCCCTTACTTCTCCTCTCCGTCAGCAGAGGGCGATAATCTGCTATTGCCTTCACCCTTTCTTGACTGGGACTCTGCAATGCCGTCTCCATCTCTGAGCATTTTTTCAGAAGAGGAACTGCTCGTTATGAACAGCAGCCTTAAAGACGATGATACATCCTCAGGCAGTGAAGCGGTCATCAGGGGGGAAGAGGCATGGGGAGAGCTGCAGAAGAGAACAGCTTACATAACAAGGGGGCATATAGGAGTGACCGCCATAGACTCCTACAGGAGATGCCCTTTAAAGTTCTACATAGAGAGGGTGCTTGATATTGAGACCGAAGAGCCTCCAAGCTTTGAGGTCGAGTCAATGCTATGGGGGAACCTCGCCCACAAGACGATGGAGCACCTCTATAAAAACGGCGATGTTGCTGTTGAAGAGATGGATGGAAAGCTCCTGCAAGGGCTCAGGCATGCCCTTAAGAAATTTCCTATAGGCAGCTTCTGGGCAACCGTGGCTGAGGAGATATTCCGCAAACTAATGCCGCAGCTCAAAGAGCTTGAGAGAGATATAAGGGTAGAAGGATTTGCGCCGTCAGGAATAGAGAAGAAGATATCTGCCGAGATCAACGGGCTAAGCTTAAGGGGCAAGATTGACAGAGTGGATACCAATGGTGATATCACAAGGATCCTTGATTACAAGACAGGGCTGCCTGACAGCAGGAGCCTGCAGCTTCCGCTCTATGCCTGTATGTGGCTGAAAGAGGAGGCCGGCTCCGTTGAAAAGGTTGGTGTCTATTCATTAAGGGACGGGCGCATAACCTGGTACCCGTCAAAAGGTACGATGCAGGAGTATATAGACGGGTCACTGGCAAAGGCCGAGGAGATAGCAGCGAATATAAAGAAGGGGGTCTTCCTGCCGGAGCCCCACTCCCCGCAGGAGTGCAGATACTGCTTTCACAGTGCGGTATGTGAAGGGACAAAATAAACAATGAGCTATCTTGATACAGGAAAAAGCGTGATCATCTCATCACCCGCAGGCTCGGGAAAGACCGAAAAGCTTGCAAGGAGATATATTGCGCTTCTTCAGAGCGGGGTTAAGGTGGACAGGATACTGGCCGTCACCTTTACAGACAAAGCTGCAGCAGAGATGAAGCAGAGAATACTCAGGATCCTGAAGAATGAGAGTCCTAAGCTCTTCATGCTCCTCCTTGAAAAGATGTCTCTTATGCGCGTAACCACCATACACTCATTCTGCGGCACGCTGCTGAGACGCTTCTCATTTGAAGCAGGCATTGATCCCAACTACAGGGTCGAAAACGCGATTGATTCCAGAATAGGATGGGAGGAGATCATTTACAGCCTTCTGATGGAGGCCGGATCAGGCGACAGCGGCCACGAGCTATTCATGCAGACGATAGGAGAGAAAGGATTCAGAGGGCTTAAAAGCCTGAATGATACGATAAACAACCTTTATGAAAAGAGGCCCTTTTCTTTAGAGGCGTATATAGCCTACGAAGAGCCTGTATCATTATCATCTTTAATAAGTGAACTCAGCTCTTGGGAAGGTGTAAGGGAGGCTGTTGAAGGGTACGATGATATCTTAAAGCATCCTGCTTCGATGACATCATCTTTTGAAGGCTTCTTCCTGACACAGAAGAAAGAGCCACGCAAGAGGCCGCCCAAAGGTATTAAAGGAATCGCTGATTACCCGGACTGGGTCGGCAAGATGTATATACTCTGGAAAGAGCAGAAGCTTGTGGAGTACAAAGAGCGTGCTGAGAGGATAAGAGACATATTCAGCAGGTGCCTTGAGAGACACACCAATATAAAGAAGACAAGATCGCTCCTTGATTTCAGCGACCTTGAGCATATCGCATTCAGGATGCTTACAGAAGAGCCTGAATGGGCAAACATCCTCTATGCATTTGACGAGAAGACAGACCACATCCTTGTTGACGAGTTTCAGGATACAAACAGCTTTCAGTGGGCCATCATTGACAGCCTGACAGAGGAGTGGAGATCAGGCATAGGTGCCAAGAGGGAGGATGGAATAAAGCCGACAATATTCCTTGTAGGCGACAAAAAGCAGTCTATCTACTTCTTCAGAGGCGCCAATGTAGAGATCTTCCAGAAAGCAAAGGATAAGCTCGGCAGATGGCTTGGTGATGCGTTTCACTATGAAGAGGTGAAAGAGAATTACAGAAGCGCACCTGCAATCATAAGCTTCACGAACAGCCTCTTCTCAAAGATCATGTCTGCAGGTGACGGCTCTCCAGCATGGATGACAGAGTACGGAACCTTTAATGCTCAGAGAAAAGAGCCGGCAGGCATGGTCGAGATCATCATGCTTGATGGTGATGAGGACGGTGTGGCTGCTGAGAGAGAGAAAGAGGCTGAGCTGATCGCCAGGAAGATAAAGGGATTAATAAATGAATACCGGGTGACTGAAAGAGATACAGGAGAGCAGAGGAGCTCCAGGTATATGGATATAGCGATTCTCCTTAAGAAGAGAACGCACCTTAAAAGATATGAAGAGGCGCTGAGAAGGAACGGCATACCCTTTATCGCTTTGAAGGGCATCGGCTTTTACCAGGAGCCTGAGGTGGCTATGCTCAGGGCGCTTGTATACTTTCTCTCAAACCCCAAAGACGATTACAGCTTATATGTGCTCCTTAAAAGCCCCCTCTTCATGCATGATGAGGGTGTGATACTTAAGGCTGTTAATACTGAAGGCGACAGCCTCTTTATAAAGTTAAGAAACAGTTCAAACGGTGAAAACCGATCATATGATCTGCTTGATAAATGGCTCTCCCTCCTCCCTGATACCCCGATTGCAGAGCTTATCGAGAGAGTGCTTGTTGAGACAGGCGCATGGGGACGCTTTCACGATTCCCAGAAGCATGCAAATATCAAGAAGTTCATAAGGCTCATGGAAGACCTTGAAGCAGATGGAAGGCCGCTTCTAAAGATCAGGGGCTTTCTTGAAAAAACCATTGATGAAGGCAAGGAACCTAAGGCTAATGTGAATACAGAATCGATGGATGCCGTAAGGATAATGACCATACACGCATCAAAGGGGCTTGAGTTCCCTCTCGTATTTCTTCCGGGCATTGAAGAATCCTTCAGCCTGAAGTCTGATGAGAGCCTGATATTTGAAAAGGAGAGCAGCTTCTTCATGAAGTCAATAACAGAACCGTCTATACGCAGGGATGACGGGGACTTCCGCCTGCACCTGATGAAGCAGGAGGAGGAGCAGAAGCGGCTCTTCTATGTAGCGGTCACAAGAGCAGAAGAGGCGCTCTTTTTGACAGCACGGTGGAAAGAGCGGGGCAAGAGCTTTCTGAGCTACCTTAAAGACGGAATAGGGCTTCATAAGACAGATGGGGGCTACAGCATTGCAGAAGAGGTCAAAGGTCTCTCGTTGCTTAGTGAAGATGATATCCCGGCCCATGATGAGCAGACACTCCCGGACACAAAAAAGCGTCCTCCCCTTTCAATGAAATTCATACATATCACAGCCAGGACAAGAAAAGAATGGCACCCGGTTACATCCGGCCTGGATATCAGCAGCAGGCACGAAGAGGACTGGAAGGTACCGGGTGAGGTGCTGCACACGATCTTTGAGAAAATATCTAAAGATACAATCAATGAAAAGGATATCCCCCAAATAGCTGAAAAACTCCTCAGGGCAAAAGGCGTCAGAAGTGGCGGGCTGGAGGAAGGACTCGATGATATTGAAAAGACCACAGCAGTCCTGAAAGAACGCGGGGTCTGGCAGGAAATAATTATGCCGGTAAAAGATTCATATACCGAGCTGCCTTTTGTCCTTGAACATGGAGACAAAATATATAAAGGAAGAATTGACAGGGTCATTAAGGAAGAGGGCGCTTATAATATCTATGACTACAAGACGTTTCCTGTTGAACAGGATGAAATTGATAATGAGCTTGAGAAATACCGCTTTCAGCTCAATATATATAAACAGGCTGTGAAGAAGATATTCAACACTGAAGATGTCAGGTCGTTTATCGTATTTACATATAATGGAGAGACAAGGGAAGCTTAAATGAAAAGACCTTTTGGACAGCATTTCCTTTTTGACCCTAACATCCTCAGGAAAATAGTTACCTTAAGCGGGGTGACCCGTAAGGATACAGTGGTCGAAATAGGGCCCGGACTCGGGAGGATGACCGGCATACTTGCTGAAAATGCAAAGAGGGTCATAGCCATAGAGTTTGACAAGCGGCTCATAGAGAGGCTTCAGGAAGAGCTTTCCGAAAAGAAGAATGTTGAGATAATACAGGCAGATGCGCTTAAGTTCCCCTATGAAGATATCAAGGGAGATTTCAGGGTTGTTGCCAATATCCCCTACTACATAACAACACCTATTATCTTTAAACTGCTTGAGTATAAAGAGAAGATGCCGGGCATGACCCTGCTGATGCAGAAAGAAGTTGCAAAACGGATAACCGCCTCAGAAGGCAGCAAGGACTACGGTGTGCTTTCGATCACATCACAGCTTTACACTGAACCGAAACTCCTCTTCACCGTCTCAAGAAAGGCCTTCTCTCCCCCTCCAAAGGTTGACTCAGCGGCAATACATTTCAAGGTCTCCAAAGACCCACGTTTTAAAATGAAGGATGAGGCGCTCTTTCTGGATATAGTAAGGTCATCATTTTCGCAGAGAAGAAAGATGATAATGTCAGGCCTCAGAAAGTTTGAAGGAATAGGCGAGGCTCTTGAAAGGGCAGGTATCGATCCCACACTCAGGCCCGGGGTGCTGAGCATAAAGGACTTTGTAAGACTATCAGACAATATTAAGGAAGTTAAACTTCCTTAATATTGAGGCAAACCCATGAAAATTTGAGATTGCGCTATAATTAAAAGATGAAGAAATCCCACCTATATCTTCTTTTATCAGTCAGCCTCTTTCTTTTCTTCTTTTATCCTAATAACACCTATGCATCTGACGCTAAGTATATGCCGGGCGAGGTTCTTGTTAAGTTCAAAGACGGCACCATAGCCGCAGACAGCAGCAATGCGCACTCAAGGCTGAAGGCGACAAAGAAGAGAGAATTCAAAAAGCATAAGATACACCACGTAAGGGTTCCTGATGAGACATCTGTTGAGGAGGCGATACTGGCATACAAAGAAGACCCGAATGTTGAATACGCTGAACCCAATTACATAGTCCATTCACTTGCCGTGATACCTGATGATACTGATTTCACCGAATTATGGGGGCTTAATAATACCGGGCAGTCAGGCGGCACAGCTAATGCCGACATCGACGCTCCTGAGGCATGGGATCTGGAGACGGGGGCATCCAGCGAAGTCATAATTGCTGTTATAGACTCAGGCGTTGCATATAACCATCCTGACCTTGTCAATAACATATGGACAAATCCTGCGGAGATAGGAGAGAACTGCTTAGATGGCATTGATAATAACGATGATGGTTTTATCGATGAATGTGCCGAGTGCGGAAACGGCATTGATGATGACAATAACGGCTATGATGACGATTGCCGCGGATGGGATTTTGTAGACGGCAACGGCTCTCCTTTTGACCTGAATGAACACGGCACCCATGTTGCCGGCACCATAGCTGCACAGGGAAATAATGCACTCGGAATAACAGGCGTAATGTGGAACGCAAAGATAATGCCTGTCCGTTTTCTGGGCCTCAGCGGAAGCGGCTCAACATCAGACGCTATTCTTTCAATTCAATATGCCATTGACAACGGCGCACATGTAATGAACAACAGCTGGGGCGGGGGCGGTTTTTCTCAGGCATTAAAGGATGTCATAGAGGACTCCAATGCTGTTATGGTATTTGCCGCAGGCAATACGAGCAGAGACAATGACTCAAGCCCTACATACCCTGCAAGCTATGATAGCCCCAATATCATCTCAGTTGCCGCAACTGATGACGATGACCAACTTGCATCATTCTCGAGCTTCGGCTCCACAACAGTTGACCTCGGAGCGCCAGGCGTAAGCGTTTACAGCACAATCCCGCAATACAGCTATGGAGCGCCTTCTACTGTATATGATTCTCTCGGCTTTGAAGGATCTACGGGTGCCCTTCCTCAGCAGGGCTGGGACAGGGGCGGTACAAACTCCACTTGGGAGATCACTTCAGGAGAAGGCGTTGGCGGCACAAACAGCCTTGAGGACAGCCCCGGCGGAGACTATAACAGAGACACTTTCGTGCATGCTTGGTACACAATCCCTGTTGATTCATCCAGCAAAGGGAAACGCTACACCCTCTCTTTCGACTGGAAAGGAGATCTTGAGCCAGGCTATGACTGGCTAGATATTATTTATAAAGCTGACATCTATGATTGGGACTGGATCGATTATAGAACAGGAAATGAACCTGATTTCATATTTGGTGACGAGGTAGATTTTACTCCAATCGGTGAGACCTTTGACAGCTTCTATTTCGGCTTCAGAATAGATTCTGATAATTTATCAGATGAAAGAGACGGTGTATATATTGATAATGTGACCATGACGATGGAAGACATCAACATAACAAGTTACAATTATGAAAGCTTCCGCGGCACATCCATGGCAACACCGCATGTTGCAGGGGTTGCGGGTCTGGTGCTTGCCGCCAACCCCAGCCTGACCAGCCTTCAGGTTAAAAATATAATTCTGAATAATGTAGATGTTGTTTCATATCTTACAGGAAAGGTTCTGACAGATGGGAGACTGAACGCCTTCAAGGCGGTACAGGCTGCAACTACAGCAATTGCATCTCCTGCTGCTACTGGAACCGGAAATATAACAATTGACGCCTCAGCAAATGCCGGAGCCGCCCTGACTGACATTGACACCTTTTTAGATTCAGAACCTGACCAGACGAACAAGCCTGAGGGAGTCACATTCCCTGATGGGCTTATAGGTTTTACTGTAAACGGCATCTCTAACGGCGAGACTATAACGATTGACCTCACCTTCCCAACAACTTTCCCAGCCGGCACCCAATATTACAAGGTGGATGCAGGAGGGTTCTCACCATACCCCAATGCCGTGATAAATGGAAAGAATGTGACATTGACACTTACCGAAGGCGGAGCCGGTGATTCAGGCGCTGCCAACGACGGCATGATAATTGACCCCGGAGGACCGGGCGTACCCAATACCATCGGTGGCGGTGGCGGTGGCGGTGGCGGTGGCGGTGGTGGTGGATGTTTCATCGCAACTGCTGCATATGGAAGTTACCTTGCGCCGGAGGTTGAGGTGCTGAAACAGTTCAGAGACAAACATCTCCTGACAAATTTTATAGGAAAAGGGTTTGTAAAGCTCTATTACAGATACTCACCTCCAATGGCTGACTTCATCAAAGAGAAGGATACGCTAAAAACAGTCATAAGAGCTTTCCTGTATCCTGTCGTCCTCTCCATTAGTTACCCTGTCGCATCATCTGTATTGATATCAGTATTTTTCATCATGACAGCGGTCATTTTTACCCGGAGAAGAAGGGTCCGATAAAATTATCCGATGGATACCTCCATATTCTTCTTTATAAACAAGGAACTGGCAAACGTCTTTCTTGACATTGCGATGCCCTTTATCACGGACAGGGCATACCTGCTTTTTCTGCCGATAGTGATCTACACTTTTTTCAAGGATAAAAAGAAGACCATTATTGCTCTCTCTCTCTGTCTGCTGGCGCTCGCACTTGGGGATTCAAGCTCAAACATCCTGAAGCATCTCTTTGAAAGAGAGCGGCCGTGCCAGGGCCTAGAAGGGGTAAGACAGCTTGTCGGCTGCGGCCGTTCATTCTCTTTTCCATCAAGCCATTCGGTGAATGCATTTGCTATTGCAGCCACTTTCTCATACTTCTTCAGGCGGACCGCCTTTCTGACATTTATCATTGCGGCTCTCGTAGCCCTGTCAAGAATATATCTCGGGGTCCACTATCCATCAGATGTCATCGCCGGAGCTGCATGGGGAAGCATTACAGCATGGGTGATCATAGACCTCTACAAATGGGCATCCGCAAACTATAAAGAGAGGCCGGAAGCCACTATTTTCATGCTATCTTTAGCTGCTCTTACATTCTTCCGATACTACTACATCCTGACCGGCCCTCTGGACCTGAGCCCCGATGAGGCCCACTACTGGGAGTGGTCAAGGAGGCTCGACCTCAGCTACTACTCAAAAGGCCCTATGATCGCATGGCTCATAGCTGCCTCAACATGGCTGATGGGCGACACTCTGATAGGAATAAGGTTTCTCGCTCCGATATTCCTTGCATTGAGCTCTATGATCATATACTTTCTCACACTCGATATCTTTCATGGCAGGAAGAACGCAAAACTTACAGCTTGTGCTGCAGGCCTCATGTTCCAGCTTACACCCTTATTCGCCGCCTTTGGCGTTGTGATGACGATAGACTCGCCTTTCATCTTCTTCTGGATCCTCTCTCTGTATCTTTTATGGAAAGGATTACAGAACCGGGAAAACACTCTGAACTGGGTCCTGCTTGGTATCTGCGTCGGCATGGGCCTCCTGACAAAGTACACGATGGCATTCTTTTTTCTGTGCACATTTTTCCTCTTCATCTTCTCTAAGGAGCAGCGGATCAACTTCAGGATAAAGGGGCCTTATATAGCTCTGCTCATAAGCCTGCTTGTATTCAGCCCGGTGATCATATGGAACGCCGGACATGAGTGGGCCACTCTGAAACATACAGCAGGGCAGGCGCATATTGCTGAAGGAATACAAATATCATTTAAGGACTTCTTTGAATTTATCGGATCACAGATCGGGCTGCTGAGCCCTCTTCTCTTCTTTATGCTCTTTTACGGTGCGATAAGATCTGTCTCTTCAGCTGACACTTCACGCACAACAAACAAAGCTTCACAATTCTTATTCTGGTTCTGGTTTCCTGTGATCACTTTCTTTCTACTAAAGAGCCTTCAGGGTAAGGTACAGGCAAACTGGGCCATGCCCGCATACATAACCGTATTTATTGCGGGGGCTGCGTATTTCCTGAAGACTGAAGAGATAAAGAGAGGGTTAAAGGCATTGAGCCTTGCCGCACTTACGATGCTTGTCATATTCTTTGTAATAACTCACTATCCATCTATAATCAGCCTGCCTGTCAAGCAGGATCCCACCTCAAGGCTTCAGGGATGGGAAGAGCTGGGTAAAAAAGCTGATACCCTTTACAGTGAGATGAGTCTTCCGGAGGGCAAAAAGGTATTTATTTTTTCAGACAGGTATCAGGTTGCAAGCGAACTTGCATTCTATATGAAGTCCCATCCTGTTACATACAATATCAACCTGGGGAGGAGGATGAACCAGTATGATATGTGGGAGGGATTTGAAGATCTCCTGGGGCATGATTCCCTCTTCGTGAGAAAAGGCAACAAGCCTCTTCCTGCTGTTCTAAAGGGCGCTTTTGATTCATACTCAAAAGAGGTCCTTCCTGTATATAGAAGGGACAAAAAGGTGTTGAGAGAATACAGCCTTTTTAAATGTTATAATTTCAGAGGCATAAACAAGAGAGCCTTTGACAGTTATTAAATAATAAGAAGACAGAATCCTGTCTTCTGAATATTGTTTGGAGAAAATATGTTTGTTTCAATAGTTGTACCGCTTTACAACGAAGAGGAGAGCATGCCTCATCTGTATGAATCGCTCAAATCCGCAATGGATGCAGACGGTCGGGATTACGAGCTTATATTCATTGATGACGGAAGCACTGACCAAACCATGCGCCTTGTCAGTGAGCTTGCCAAAAAAGACGGCAAAGTGATCCCATTGAGCTTCAGGCGCAACTTCGGCCAGACAGCAGCCTTTGCCGCAGGCATTGATCATGCCAAAGGCGATGTTATAGTAACGATGGACGGCGATCTGCAAAACGATCCCAAAGACATTTCAAAGCTGCTTTCGCTTATCGGAGAATACGACATAGTAAGCGGCTGGAGACGCAACAGAAAAGATAAGTTCATCACGAGAAGGCTCCCATCCATAATCGCTAACAAGCTCATAAGCAAGGTAACAGGTGTAAATCTTCATGATTACGGATGCAGCCTTAAGGCCTACAAGGCCGATGTACTTAAAAACATAAACCTCTACGGTGAGATGCACCGCTTTATCCCTGCAGTTGCCAGCTGGTACGGCGTAAAGATCACTGAGATCGAGACAACACATCACGCCAGAAAGTACGGCACATCAAAATACGGGATTGGAAGGACAATCAGGGTCATACTTGACCTTATCACCGTCAAATTCCTCCAGAGCTTCTCAACAAGGCCGCTTCAGGCGTTCGGCCCCTGGGGGCTCGGTTCCTGCGGGATCGGCTTAGCCATCTCCCTTTACCTGACGATAGTAAAGCTGTCAGGTCAGGCCATAGGCGGGAGACCTCTTCTGCTTCTCGGCATACTCCTTATCATTGTTGGTATACAGCTTATAGGGATGGGGCTTCTCGGCGAGCTTCTTGTAAGGGTCTACCATGAGAGCCAGAAGAAACCTATATATGTTCTAAGGAAGCCAGGCATTGAAGAAGACTCTTAGTTTCGGGCTTAAACTGCTTGTAAGCAGCGCACTTCTATACTTCTTCCTATCGAAAGTCGACCTCAGTGAGGTTGCAGGCAAGCTGAAGGAGATTGACAGGCTCCTCTTTTTTGCCGCGTTCCTTACTTATATGGCAACTCTCTTAATTGCGGCAAAGAGATGGTCCCTCTTTCTGCCGGGTCACCTGAAGTACCCAAGATTGGTATCGCTATTTCTTATCGGTTCCTTCTTCAACACATTCCTACCCGGCCTTGTAGGCGGGGACGCGATAAAGGCATATTATCTTTACAAGGACAGATGCGAGCTAGGCCCCTCCCTTGCGTCTCTCTTCATAGACAGGTATATGGGACTTACCGCCCTTGCCCTTCTGGGTATCATAGCCTTTATCGGAGGACACAGCTACCTGAGCGGAACCGCAATATTCTGGGTCGTCCCTCTCTTTTTCGGGGGATTTCTTGCAGCAAGCCTCGTCTTCTGGAACTTCAACTGGGGAAGAATAAAATTTCTCAGCTCATTTCATAAACCGCTTATGGGTTACAAGGAGAATAAGGGAATAATAATAAAAGGGCTGCTTCTAGGGCTCATCATCCAGACCATGGGGATCATATCTTTCTACTTTATATCTCTCTCCCTCGGATACGACCTGAAACTCATATACTTTTTTCTCTTTGTGCCTATAATAACTGCAGCAACCGTTGTGCCGATATCTTTTGCCGGATCCGGTATAAGGGAGGCTGGATTTGTTATCCTTTTTTCACAGGTCGGCCTCAGTCAGGTCGATGCGATCACCCTTTCGCTCCTTGTCTTTCTGAATATGATCCTTGTCAGGATGGTAGGCGGCCTTGAATTTTTAAGGATAGGCAGACCGTCTCAAAGTGAAGAATTACAGGTTAAGAGTTAAAGGTGAAAAGTTGAGGGTTAAATAATTTACTCCCCGCTGTATTATATTATCCGACCATGAAAACATCTTTTGACTACGACATAATCATTATCGGCGGAGGCCATGCAGGTATTGAGGCATCCCTTGCCTCTGCAAGGATAGGACTGAAGACCGCCCTTTTCACCATGAGCGCAGATACTATCGGCCAGATGTCATGCAACCCGGCGATAGGCGGCCTGGCTAAGAGCCATCTGGTAAAAGAGATAGATGCTCTCGGAGGCGAGATGGCCAGGATAACTGATATGGCCGGAATACAGTTCAAGGTGCTCAACAGGAGCAAGGGGCCTGCCGTTCAGGCAACAAGGGCACAGTGCGACCGTGCACTCTACAGGAAATATGCCAGAGAGGCGGTTGAGGCTCAGGAGAACCTTGTTATTGTCGAGAGTACTGTTGATGAGATCCTGAGCAAAGAAGGCAGCGTCACGGGCGTCAAAACACCTGATGCTGAATATTCCTCAAAAGCTGTTATAGTCACAACCGGCACATTCCTTAACGGCCTTATACATATAGGCCGAAAGAACTTTCCCTCAGGCAGGGCCGGAGAACCTCCATCTACAGGGGTATCTAAAAGCCTTTCTGATATGGGCATGAAGCTCGGACGTTTAAAGACGGGCACTCCGCCGCGGCTGGCAAAGGAAGGGGTTGACCTTTCGGTCATGACGGTACAGAACGGTGACGTGCCTCCTCCTCCGATATCCATCTTTACAGATAGGATCACCAACCCTCAGCTTCCCTGCTATATGACATATACGAACCCGGAAACACACAGGATAATTCTTAGCAGCCTTGATGACTCACCACTTTACAGCGGCGTCATTAAAGGCGTGGGCCCGAGATACTGTCCATCTATAGAAGATAAGGTCGTCAGATTCAGCGACAGGAACAGGCATCAGGTTTTTCTGGAGCCTGAAGGGCTTGATATTGACGAGTACTATGCAAACGGCATATCAACCAGCCTGTCGGAAGAGGCACAGACAAAACTCGTCCACAGCATCGCCGGGCTTGAGAATGCAAAGATAACAAAGTTCGGATATGCAATTGAGTACGATTATGCCTTTCCAACGCAGCTCAAGCCTTCTCTTGAGACAAAACCCGTAAAAGGGCTCTTTCTTGCCGGGCAGATAAACGGCACCTCCGGCTATGAAGAGGCTGCGGCACAAGGCCTTATGGCAGGCATCAATGCCTCATTAAAGATTAAAGGGGAAACGCCGCTAATTCTCGGAAGGGATGAGGCCTATATCGGCGTGCTTATCGACGACCTTGTTACAAAGGGTACTAAGGAACCCTACAGAATGTTCACATCAAGGGCAGAATACAGGCTGCTGCTGAGACAGGATAATGCAGACCTCCGCCTGATGGAGAAGGGACATGCTTTAGGGTTGATCAGCAATGGATCAATTGAAAGTCTCAACCATAAAAAAGATGCTACAAAGGCCGAGATAAAGAGGCTGAAGGCTGCAGGGGTGAAGCCCAAGGAAATCAATAAGCTTCTTAATAAACTTGGCAGCACAGAGATAAAAGAAGGATCTACGCTCTTTCAGCTTCTTAAGAGGCCTGAGGTGGGATATGCTGACATTGCAGAATTTTCACCGCCTGAAACTGACCTTTCCGCTGACATTGTCAGGCAGGTTGAAATACAGGTTAAGTACACAGGCTACATAAAGCGCCAGGCCGAACTTGCAGAGAAGCTTAAAAAGACAGAAAAGATCAATGTTCCTGAAGGTTTTGTTTACAAAGGAATACCGGGGCTCTCAAACGAAGTGGTCGGAAAACTTGAAGAGGTAATGCCGCTCAACCTCGGGCAGGCCGGCAGGATACCCGGCGTAACACCAGCAGCTATATCACTTCTGATGGTGGCGGTAGAAAGAAGCAGGCGAAAAAGGAGAGAGGCCTAGGTACTCTTTTTAAAACCATTCACAAAAACCCTGAAGTACCTTACGCTTGACAGCAGCATCGCTCCGCCAAAAGCTATATATATGACCGAAAGATAGGTCTTTGGAATCGGTGAGTTCCTCAGTATCACACCCATACATATCATTACAGCAATGAGAAGGTAGCTCTTACTCTCCTGAAATGCAAACAAACAGACCTTTCTATCCCCATAAGACGCGATTCGGTCAATATTCTTATCCACTATCCTAAGAAAGCCGAAGTGATGGATCAATAAAGAGAGGAAAACTCCCGCAACGGCAAAATACATGACCGTGCCACCGCCGTGGTCAGAGAGCCATCCAGCGGCAAGGCTGCAGAGCATCACCCCGACAATACCCCACATCAGCCCTGAAAGCAGTATAAGCAGCCTTGTATCAACTGCCGGCCCATATCTTTTTATATCCTGTCTCATTTTTAATCCGATCACCGGAATCACAACCAATCCTTTAGATTTGATTTTTTTCCGGTGTAATAGTAGAATACTTATTCCAAACTTTTGATTCAATAACATATTGTATAAAAGAGATAAAGGGAGCAAACGATGACATACACAACCTACAGGCCCTCCAACAAGAAGCGCAGAAGAAAACATGGCTTTATGGAGAGGATGAGCACCAGGGCTGGCCGTAACATTATCAAAAGCAGAAGGGCCAAAGGCCGCAAGAAGCTATCTGTATAGTGAAGAGATTTGCAGTCCTTGCCATCAAAGGCTACCAGAGATGCATATCGCCGCTTCTTCCCAACGCATGCAGATTTTATCCCAGCTGTTCTGCTTATTCAATAGAGGCAATAGAGCATTACGGCACCATTAAAGGCATGTTGCTGTCCCTTAAGAGAATACTCAAGTGTCACCCCTTCCACCCCGGCGGGTTTGACCCGGTAAATTAGGGCTGAATATATATAATGGATAAAAGAACTCTTATAGCTGTAGCACTTTCAATAATGGTCCTTCTGGTCTGGACCAAATTCATCTCTCCGCCTACTGAACAGCCGCAGACAACCGCCCCTGTTGAGCAGGCACAGCCTGTGACAGAGATAAATACTAAAGTTAAGCAGCCTGAAGCTACTGCACATATTCCTTCAACCCTGCCGGTCACATCTGACATGACCGCTGTTATCGCCACTGGAAATGACATCGTCATTGATACAGACCTCTACAAGGCGGTGCTCTCTACAAAAGGTGCTGTTATCAAGCACTGGGAGTTAAAGAATTATAAAGACAATGACGGAATGCCTGTAGTTCTGCTTAAGGAATTCGACATTATATCTCCACTTGCCATTCTATTTGAGAATGCAAACCGCGACCTTCCTCAACAAGTCATCTTTGACTCATCCGGCAGCAGGATGGTGCTTTCTGAAAATGGCAGGAAAGAGGGTGTCCTGACCTTCACATATGAGAACCAGGGCGTCTCCATAACAAAACGCCTTAAATTTTATAATGACGATTACAGGATAGATGTATCCATTGAGACTGAAAACACTCCCGACTATATGGTGCCTGTAGGCACGGCATTCGGAGTCTTTGACCTTGAGAGCAGCATGCGTACACATGCCGGCCCGATACTTTTAATCGATACTGACCTTGAGAAATTTGATGCGGATGACACAAATAAGTACATGACCGGCAACATCTCCTGGATCGCAAATGAGGACAAATACTTCACCTCTGCCCTGATGCCTGTTACACCTGCATTAGGGGCCAGCTTCTGGAATGAGTCAGGCAAACCGGAGATAGCATATAAGTATAATTCTGGAAAGACCGACCTCGTGCTTTATGCAGGGCCAAAGGAATATGACAGGATGAAGAACCTGGGCATGGGGCTTGAGCATATAATCGATTTCGGCTGGTTCTCTATTATCGCCATGCCTCTCTTCTGGTTCCTCAAATTTCTTTATAGTTACTTAGGCAACTATGGCTGGGCTATCGTCGTTATGACGATCCTGGTGAGGCTGCCCTTCATCCCGCTTCTGCAGAAGAGCCAGCAGGCGATGAAGAAGATGCAGAAGATACAGCCGATGATGGCAGAGGTCAAGGAAAGGTACAAGAAGGATCCGCAGAAACAGCAGAAGGAGATGACGCTTCTTTATAAAAAGCACAAGGTCAATCCGCTTGGCGGCTGCCTGCCGATGCTGATGCAGGTCCCTGTATTTATCGCTCTCTACAACGTGCTTCTTCAGGCTATCGAACTGAGAGGCGCTCCTTTTATCTTCTGGGTAACTGACCTTGCTGATAAAGATCCGTTCTATGTACTTCCGATCGTGATGGGGGCAAGCATGTTCCTGCAGCAAAAGATGACCCCGACAACCGCAGACCCGACACAGGCAAAGATAATGATGTTCCTGCCGATAGTCTTCACCTTCATGTTCCTTACATTCCCGTCAGGGCTTGTCATATACTGGCTCGTAAACAATATACTCGCAATAATCCAGCAGTACTTCGTTAATAAAAAAGCGGCATAACCTCCATTTTGAGATACTTCCGAACGGGGACATGCAGTTCAACGGCACATATGAAGACATCACTAGCCCTCCGCAGCAGGACAATATTTCAGCAGTGCATCAATAGATGAAACTCTTTGTCTCTTCATAACAGATGTTTATCTCATAAAAAGTCCCGCTTTAAAGAAAAATACCCCCCCTTGACAAATATCTTTAATTAGTTTAACATTAAACTAATTAAGTGCTAACGAGAAAGGAAAGAGCTATGATAAACGACCGCATAAAAGGATTGGGCTTTAAAAATAAGAAGATGACAGCCTTTGTAAAGCTTATATGGTCTTCAGAATCCATAAAAGCAGAACTTGTAAATACGCTGCATGAGCATGGAATAACCTTAAGCCAGTTCGGCATCCTTGACGCTCTCTCCCGTAACTCACCGCTTTCACAGCGTGAACTTGGAAATTACATACTCAAGTCAGGCGGAAATATCACCATGGTCATCGACAATCTTGAAAAAAAAGACCTGGTAAAACGGGAGCGAAACCTTGAGGATCGCAGATTCATTAATGTGACCATAACAGCAAAAGGTAAGAAAAAATTCAAAAATGCCGAACCTGAATATACAAGAAAAATCGAAGGCGCCATGAACAGGCTTACAATATCTGAGTTGGATATGCTTGAAACTCTATGTGTAAAACTCGGAACAGGATAAGGAGGTAACATGAAAAAGATATAGTTTTTTTTCAGCTATTAGTTCAATATTAAACCAATTAACATTAAAGGAGGAAATCATGAGTAAACCTATTATGAAAGAACTTGAGGCAGGAACATACTACTGGTGCAGCTGTGGCAAAACAGGAACAGAACCATTCTGCGACGGATCACACGAGGGCACTGAATGCGCTCCGGTTGAATTTATAGTGACAGAAAAAAAGAGTGTTGCAATATGTAATTGCAAAAAGACGGGAAACCCGCCCTTCTGTGACGGATCACATCAGGGCTAAAAAGATACACTTACAAAGGAGAAGAAATGAAAAATATTATAATTATATTGTTTTCAGTATTTATGATTCATGCAGTGCCTGCAGGAGCGGCAGTCTACTCGATTGACCCGGCTCACTCTGTTATTGGATTTTCCGTTGAGCATATGGTCATATCAAATGTAAATGGGATCTTTGGAGATTATAAAGGTGAATTTAAAGTCGACGACAATAACAGGCTTTCTGCTGTCAGTACTATTATCTCCGTAGACAGCATTGACACAAAGATCGAAAAGAGAGACGCACACCTCCGCAGCCCTGATTTTCTTGACGCAAAAACATATCCTGAGATGTCTTTTAATACAACTTCCGTGAAACAAAACGGAGGGAACGCATTTACCCTTAAAGGTGATCTCACTATTCATGGAATAACAAAAAGCGTTTCCCTGGAAAGCCGGATACGAGGGCCGATCAAAGATCCGTGGGGAAATACCCGCATCGGCATTATTGTTCAGGGAGAGATAAACAGGAAAGACTTCGGCCTCACCTGGAACAATGTACTGGAAAGCGGAGGGCTTGTTGTCGGAGAAATGGTCAAAATAACTCTTGAAGGCGAAGGAATACTTAAACAGTAAAAAAAGATCATAGTAAGTTCATTATCAAACCATACGGCTCTATCCTCTCTGTATGATCAGGGGATAGAGCCGTATTCCCATATTTGGCAGTTTGAGATACTGCCTAACGGAGACATACAATTCAACGGTATTCATGAAAACATTACAGGCCCTCCTCAGCAGGGAAACATTTCAGCAGCACATTAATAACTCACTGCTAACTGCCATAACCTGCCAAAAACAATACATTCCCCTCGCGCCTTATTTTTTTATAAGATTTTTCAAACAAACTGAAATGATTTTTGAAACCTATTATGCTATAATCCTGTCAATTTCAAAGCATGAAAGGCGATAGATGAGCATAGAAATCTTTGTAATAGCGGTCGGCATACTGATCTTCTGCGCTGTATTTGACCTTATGGTCGGGGTCAGCAATGACGCTGCCAACTTCCTCAATTCATCCCTGGGATCCCGTGTTGCACCGCGCTACGTAATAATGATAGTGGCAAGCCTCGGGATAATCGCCGGTGTCACCTTCTCAAGCGGAATGATGGAGGTCGCAAGAAAGGGCATCTTCAACCCGCACTTCTTCACAATGCCCGAGCTTATCACCATCTTCCTTGCCGTTATGCTTACCGACATCCTCCTTCTGGACATGTTCAACACATTCGGCCTGCCTACATCCACAACTGTCTCAATTGTATTTGAGCTGCTCGGTGCAGCAGTCGCCCTGTCAATTATAAAGATATTTGAGGCAGGAGACAGCCTGGGCACTATCGGTGAATATATAAACACCGCAAAAGCGATGATGATAATTATGGGTATACTCCTGTCTGTAATATTCGCCTTTCTTTTTGGTGCTATCACCCAGTTCATAAGCCGCATTATCTTCACATTTGATTACAGCAAAACCATAAAACGCTATGGGGCTGTATGGGGAGGAATGGCACTTGCCTCCATCGTCTTCTTTATCCTGATCAAGGGTGCCAAGGGAGTATCATTCATCACACCTGAAACATACGCTGCGATCAAGACAAATGCTATTGCGATCCTTCTTGTCGTATTTGCAGCCTCAGCCCTTCTTCTTCAGGTGCTGATGTCCGTATTCAAGGTAAATATCCTGAAGCCTATAATACTGATCGGCACCTTTGCACTTGCACTTGCATTTGCGGCAAACGATCTTGTCAACTTTATCGGTGTTCCTCTTGCAGGACTTCATTCATACCAGATAGCGGCCGCTTCTGCAGACCCGCTGAACATAACCATGGATGCGCTGAGCAAGAAGGTTCCATCCGAAACATATCTGCTTCTTATAGCTGGCGTCATAATGGTCCTTACCCTCTGGTTCTCACGTAAGGCAAGATCCGTTTCTGCTACCGAACTCGCCCTTGGAAAGCAGCATGAGGGTATAGAGTCATTTGAGTCAACAACGCTCTCACGCGCCATAGTGAGGATAGTGGACTCCCTGTTTACCAGCATTAAAAGGCTTATCCCAATGCCGGTCCGCAGATTCGTTGACAACCGTATGGACCAGAGCAAATTTGTTCCAACCGGCAAGGATGGGGAACAGTCCTTTGACCTTATAAGGGCCTCTGTTAACCTTATGGTCGCATCCATTCTGATATCATTTGCTACATCCCTGAAGCTTCCCCTTTCAACAACATATGTGACATTCATGGTATCCATGGGAACATCATTTTCAGACAGGGCCTGGGGTAGCGAAACAGCTGTATACCGTGTGACAGGCGTTATGACGGTTGTAGGCGGCTGGTTCATGACCGCGTTGATCGCCTTTTCGGTCGCCTTCTGCTTTGCATACCTGATACACCTGTTTGAAGCTTTCGGTGTTGTGCTTCTCCTTATATTTGTTGCCTTCATTATCTACAGGACACATCGTGCCCACGGTATACGTGCAAAAGAGAAAGAGACGGCCAAGGTCTTCAACCTTGATACAGTGACAGACACATCCAAATCCCTTACCATTACATTCAACCATATGGGCCATCTCCTTAAAGAGATACGAAAATCACTTGATATTACGCTTGAAGCCCTTTTTGCAGGGGATACTGCTACACTCGGCATCCAGAGAAAGAAGATAAAGAATGTTCAGCAGTGGGTCAATATAGTAATAGCAAATATATTCAAAGTTCTCAGGCAACAGCAGAAGGAGGAGATGGCTGAATCCTACAAATACGCACAGACTATCAGGCGGCTGCAGAAGCTCTCAGACGGACACCGGGACCTTGTTCTCCGCTCCTGGGTCCATGTAAGCAATAACCATAAGGGACTGCTTGATACTCAGATTAAAGAGTTAAAGGAAATCAAAGAGCTTATCATAAATATTTTTTCTGAAATTGAGGCCTCATTTAATACCAGAAAAACAGTCTCTACCGATGTGATGACAAAACAGTTTCAGGACCTTAGAAACCTCGCCGACATCTACAACTTCCATCAGATGGAGCGCATACAGGATGACACATCCAAGACACGCCTCAGCATCCTGTTTTACGCCATTGTCGGTACCTCCATAATGCTTGGAAAGCAGAACCTTAAACTGCTTGAGATATTCCAGGAGTCCTTCCCTCACGATCAAGAGTAGCCACCTGACAACCCGCCTGCTTTACCTGTAAACTATCTAAATGCACCCTGAAGATACAATAGCTGCCATATCAACCCCATCAGGCCACGGCGGGATCGGGATCGTGCGCCTGAGCGGAGGCGATGCGCTTCATATAGCTGACAAGATCTTTGTGCCTGCAAACAAGAAGGTGCTGAAAAATATCAGCTCTCACCGCATGATCTACGGCTATATAGTCGACCCCGGCAGCAATGAGGTCATTGACGAAGTTCTGGTATCTGCAATGCGGTCTCCTGACACCTACACGAAAGAAGACATTGTAGAGATCAACTGTCACGGAGGGCCGGTTCCTCTCAACAAGACCCTTGAGTTACTACTTGATCAAGGGGCACGCCTTGCCGAACCCGGGGAGTTCACCCGAAGAGCTTTCCTGAATGGAAGGATAGACCTCGCACAGGCAGAGGCGGTGCTTGATACCATCAACTCACTTACAGAGAGAAGCCGTAAGGCGGCGGTTGAACAGCTTAAGGGAGGACTTTCCAAAAAGGTCGGGGCAGCAAGAGAGGCGCTTGTTGAGCTCACAGCAAATGTTGAAGCTTATATAGACTTTCCTGAAGATGATATCGAACCCTCATCCATGGACGACATGAAAGAGAAGGCCTTAACTATTATCAAAAGCCTCAAGATGCTTATTGACTCATCCAGGGAGGGAGTTATCTTAAGAGACGGCCTCAGCACTGCCATAATAGGGCGCCCCAATGTCGGCAAGTCATCACTTCTCAATGCTCTCTTGGAAAAGGACAGGGTGATAGTTGCAGATACGCCCGGAACTACAAGGGATATCATCGAGGTGTATCTCAACATAAAAGGCCTGCCTCTAAAGGTCGTTGATACAGCCGGCATAAGGGAGTCACATGATCTTGCTGAAAAGGAAGGCGTACGGCGCAGCCTGAGCGCAATGAAAGAAGCTGACCTTATACTTCTTGTGCTTGACGCTACGGAGAAACTGCATAAGACGGATATCGAACTGATAAAAAGCACCGGTTCAAAAGAGACTATCATTGTGATGAACAAAACAGACCTGCCTGTACAGGCCGACATGAAACAACTCCCTCATACAAACCAGGCAGTTAAGATATCCGCGCTCAAGGGCACAGGCCTTTCCGAACTGAAGGAGCGTATTGCTGAAACGGCGCTCAAAGAAGGCACCGGGGCCGGCACAGCCGCAGTTACAAACCTGCGGCACCTCAAGGCGCTTAAGAAGGCACATAACTCACTGCTCTCATTTAACCGCGGCCTTAAAAAGAGGCTCTCCCCTGAGCTTCTTTCAGTTGATCTCAGAGAGGCGCTTGATGCTGTAGGAGAAATCATCGGTGTCACCACCACCGAAGAGATACTGAACAGGATATTCAGCAGCTTCTGCATTGGGAAGTAGCTTCAAATTGCTCTATAATTAAGATTATGGACCGACTTAAAAAAGTTCAGCGTGTTCTGTATTACACTCTCATACTGAACATGATAGTTGCCGGGGCAAAGATACTCTACGGCTCCATGACAAACTCCATAAGCATGCTCTCCGACGGTGTCCACTCATTTTTTGACGGCGCATCAAATGTGATCGGGCTTATAGGCGTCTGGGTCGCTTCACACCCTCCTGATAAAAACCACCCTTACGGCCACAGAAAGTTTGAGACCATATCAACAATAGCCATCGCTGTGATGATCTTCATAGCAGGCATAGAGATACTCAAAAAGACGTACCACAGCCTATCCGCACCACATGATATTGAAGTGACCCCGATAAGTTTCCTTATAATGATCACCACACTTTTAATAAACACAGGAGTGATGATCTATGAGACAAAAAAAGGCAAGGAACTTAAAAGCGACTTTCTTCTTGCAGATGCGATACATACAAAGACAGACATATTCGTCTCATTCTCCGTAATTATAAGCCTTATTGCCGCAGCCGTCGGCTTCCCTTTCATGGACACTGCCGTATCCCTGTTCATAGCCTTTATGATCGCAAAGATGGGCTACGGGATTTTGAGATCCGCTACAGAAGTACTGACAGATGCTGCACAGATAGATCCTGCTGAGATAGAGGTTGTTGCCTGCAGACTCGAGGGGATAAAGGCATGCCACGGTATAAGAACGAGGGGCAAGGAGGGCGCCGTGAATGTTGACCTCCATATACTTGTCGACCCTGAGATGAAGACCGGCATAGCACATGAGCTTGCCCATTCAGTTGAGTCCGCCATAAAAGATGCCTTCCCTTCGGTCATAGATGTTGTTGTGCATATAGAGCCGTACAGTAAATAGCCCTTAGAAAAAGGAGAGGAGCCTCTCAGAGGTCAAGCGCTGCCTGACAGCCATTGTATCTATTATACCTCGCAGGATCTTTATGCCCGGCTCAGGGTTCTTTTCAATGAAACGGTCAAGCGCTTCGCGTGTCAGGACGATCAGGCTTGAATCCTCTATCGCCTTGATAGTCGCTGTCCTTTTCTGCCCTTCGACCATGGAGAGTTCGCCAGCAAAAGAGCCCCTCTTCAATACGGCAAGCACGATCTCCCTGTTCTTGAATTCAGTCTGCTTCTTTACCTGAAGTTTGCCGGAGATAACAAAGCCTATGAACCCGTCCCCCTCGCCCTCCTCAAAGATAACCGCACCGGCAGCATAATGGGCTATTGAGATATAAGGGATAAAGCTCTCCAGCTCTTCGTCGTTGAAGAGCTGAAATATCTGCATCTTGTCCTTCAGTCCGAAGAGGGCATCTTTTATGAATTTATCCAATCAAGCATCTTCCTTTATCTTCATTTAAAAAATAAATATAACATATTATAACTGCCGGCCGTATGAATTATGAATAGCAAGATCCATGAACTGCCCCCAACAGGAATATGGCCATCTGCACAAATCTGAAAACTTACATTGTTGGCCCTGAAATCTGGTATACTTTAACAATTAGCACAGAGGGCTTTTACCGCATCAATATATAAATATACTTATCCAAAGGAGCTGATATGTCTTTTCCTATCAACAGGCCGAGAAGGCTGAGGGCAAATGAGACGATACGCAGGATGGTTCGAGAAACCCATGTCAGGCCGGATGATCTTGTATATCCGCTCTTCGTGACATTTGGGAAGGATACCAAAAAGAAGATCTCCTCCATGCCGGGGTGTTTTCAGATGTCTGTATACGGTATTGTGAAGGAAGCGCAGAAGGCACACAAGCTCGGCATACCTGCTGTACTGCTCTTCGGGATCCCGGAGCACAAAGACGCCCAGGCCTCTGAAGCCTTCAAAAAGAACGGGGTTGTGCAGAGGGCGGTCAAGGCTATCAAAAACAAGATCCCCGACCTTATTGTTATCACTGATGTCTGCTTATGTGAATACACAGACCACGGACATTGCGGCATTATCCACGAAGGCAGAGTCCTTAATGATCCAACGCTTGAACTTCTCGGTAAAGAGGCGCTCTCACATGCACAGGCAGGCGCTGACATAATAGCCCCTTCAGACATGATGGACGGGCGCATAGGATACATAAGGGATGTGCTGGATTCCCACGGATATGATGAGATACCCATAATGAGCTATGCCGCAAAGTACTCATCCGCTTTTTACGGCCCCTTCAGGGAGGCTGCAGAATCCACCCCGCAATTCGGGGACAGGCGGAGCTATCAGATGGACCCGCCTAACAGGATTGAGGCGGTCAAAGAGACCGCACTTGATATAGAGGAAGGCGCTGACATAGTCATGGTAAAGCCTGCCATGACCTACCTTGATATAATATCCGACATAAAAAACACATTCGACCTCCCCGTTGCAGCCTACAATGTCAGCGGAGAATACTCGATGGTCAAGGCCGCTGCCAAGGCCGGGTGGATAGATGAGAAGAAGGTGATGATGGAGATCCTCACATCCATTAAGAGGGCAGGTGCTGACATAATAATCACATACCACGCTATGGAAGCAGCTAAGGCTCTTACAAAATAGTTTCAAAATAACCTTGTCACAGTTTGTCATTCCGGCCCTGTCGATCCGACCTTGTCCGGAACGACAGGAAAAGAGATAAAAAACATGAAAATAGTTCTCGAATCTGGAAGGGAGATAACATCCTCTCCAAGGACAACCATACTTGAAACCCTCAAAGGCGATGGTGTATACCTCACAACCTCATGCGCGGGTAACGGCACATGCGGCAAGTGCAAGGTTCTCGTAAAGTCCGGCTCTGTAAATTCAGAATCAAGCGGAAAACTGTCTGAGACTGAAACAAGGAGCGGATATGTACTTGCATGTACCACCTCTCCTGAAGGCGATATCCATATAGAGATACCCAAAGAGTCGATCATGACGGTTGAGGGAAAGATCGCGGTAGAGACATCAAAGAACCTGCTATCTATCTTTAAATCAAAAGGGGTAAGCATCGACCCTCTGACAAGGCGGACACCTCTGCAGCTCCCCCCGCCTACCCTCGATGACAACATAAGCGACATGGAGAGATTCAAGAGGGAGCTTGCAGTAAAAGAGCTCGGTTGCATGAGGATCCCTTTCAGGCTGCTTAGGGGGCTGGCTGCAACAGTAAGGGAGGACAACTGGAATATCATCCTCTCTACCATAAAGTCTGATGACTGTGATGAGATAACGAATATATTCCCCGGCGGCAGACAGACCGACAGGTTCGGCGTTGCTGTTGATATCGGCACCACCACCCTCGCACTTTATCTCATAGACCTTGAAGACGGCAATGTCATTGATGTCGCCTCAACCTATAATTCGCAGATGAGGTTCGGCGATGATGTCATCACAAGGATCGTTCAGGCTACTGAGAATAACGAGCTGGACCTTATTAACATGGCTGTTATAAATGACATCAATAATATGCTGACTCTGATACTCAATAACCGCGGCATAGACCCTGACAAGGTCGACCAGGTGGTCGTAGCAGGCAACCCAACGATGACACAGCTATTCCTGTCGCTTGACCCTTCAGCAATAAGGGAGGAGCCGTATGTGCCGACCGCCAACACCTTCCCGCTCGCATATGCGGGTGAGCTTAAGCTAAAGACACGCCCCAGCGCACCGGTCTACATCTTCCCGTCTGTTGCAAGTTATGTAGGCGGAGATATCGTGTCAGGCGTTCTTGCATCAGGCATACACAAGAAAGAGGAACTCTCATTATTTATGGATATCGGCACAAACGGCGAGATAGTGCTTGGAAATTCCGAGTTCATGGTAACCGCCGCATGCTCGGCAGGGCCCTGCTTTGAGGGAAGCGGCATCAAGCACGGCATGCGTGCAACAGAAGGGGCGATAGAGAATATAAAGATAAACCGTGAGACCCGCGAATTGACGCTGAAGGTCGTGGGCGATACCAAGCCGATAGGCATCTGCGGATCCGGCATGATAGATGCAATATCAGAGATGTTCCTTACGGGCATACTGGACCAGAAGGGCAAGCTCCATAAGGATGAATCGCGTAGCGTCAGGTTCGGCCCTGACGGGCTTGAGTACCTTATATATGCAGGCGAAGAGAAGGATATTGTTCTTGCCGAGCCTGACATAGAGAATATCCTCAGGGCAAAGGCTGCGATACATGCCGGCATCGCTATTCTTCTGAGCGAGGTAGGCTTCACATTTGATGATATACAGAAGGTATATATAGCAGGAGGTTTCGGAAAGTTCCTTGATATTGAGAAGGCGATCATACTCGGAATGCTTCCAGATATGCCCCGCGAGAAGTTCGAGTTTCTCGGAAACACATCCATAGTCGGCGCATACCTCTGCTCCCTCTCCAGAGACCTACGGGATGAGGCCGAGGATATAGCTTCAAAGATGACCTATCTTGAGCTCTCCACATCCAGCACATTTATGGATGAGTATGTTTCAGGCCTCTTCATCCCGCATACTAACATTGACGCCTTCCCGACCGTAAAGGCGCTGATAGAAAAGTAGGCTGCTGTTGAATCTTAACTCATAAATCCTGTATTCTTTCTTAACCATGTCTATGTTGAAACCCAATGAACAGCTCAAGGTATTTGAAAGGGGAACTTTTGAGATCCTGCTCGAAAAGGAGCTCCTCAAGAAACTTGAGCGCTCTTACAAAGAGAACAAACCGCTAAAGCTGAAGGTAGGATTTGACCCCACCGCCCCTGACATCCACCTCGGCCATACAGTGTTGCTTCAGAAGATGCGGCAGCTTCAGGATCTCGGGCATGAGCTTACCCTTATCATAGGAGACCTCACCGGCATGATCGGCGATCCCACCGGAAGGAACGAGATAAGGAAACCCCTCACAATGGATGAGGTCTTAAAGAATGCAGAGACATACAAGAGCCAGGTTTTCAAGGTGCTTGACCCTGAAAAGACCAAAATCCGCTTCAACAGCGAGTGGCTTAATAAGCTATCCACCATGGATATCATAAAGCTTCAGGCAAAACAGACAGTTGCCCGCATGCTTGAGAGGGACGACTTCAAAAAGAGGTTTGCAAACAACAACTCAATCGGCATCCATGAGTTCATGTACCCGCTTCTGCAGGGATATGATTCTGTCGTGCTTGAATCTGACATAGAGCTCGGAGGCACAGACCAGAGGTTCAACCTGCTTATGGGCAGAGAGCTTCAGGAGAAGGCGGGCCAGGAACCGCAGGTACTTGTCATCATGCCGCTGCTTGAAGGCACCGACGGTGTGAAGAAGATGTCCAAAAGCCTCGACAATTACATAGGCATCTCAGAGCCAGCAAAAGACATCTACGGCAAGATCCTCTCTATAAGCGACGAGCTTATGCTTAAGTACTATGAACTTTTAAGCCATATCTCTGTTGATGAACTGGCTAAACTGAAAGGGGGACTGAAGGACGGCTCTGTCCATCCGAAGAAAGCTAAAGAAGATCTCGCACTTGAGATCACTGAGAGATACCACAGCAAGGATGAAGCGCTCAAGGCAAAAGAGGAGTTTGATAACGTCTTTAAGGATAAGGGTGTCCCGGATGATGTTCCTATCTACACGCTTGAAGATGATGAGGACTTCTGGCTACCTAAAGTTCTTAAAGCCTCAGGTTCGGTCAAGAGCACTGGCGAGGCTATTCGCCTGATGAAACAGGGCGCTGTAAAGGTCGATGATGTGAAGTTCGATGATCCTGATAAGAACCTCATCCCAAGAGAGTATCTGGTGAAGGTTGGGAAGAGACGGTTTTTGAAGAT
>PJEL010000127.1_pt1 | contig 86032 bp, 58 predicted proteins | sample 1853271 | NCBI WGS metagenome assembly PJEL01 (sample SAMN08108733, study PRJNA415343) | Invertebrate metagenome, whole genome shotgun sequencing project. | host: Globobulimina | place: Sweden: Gullmar Fjord | collected 2015-08
CAATGGGCTCTTGTGTCACAACAGCCATTTCCTCAGATTGGCCAGAAAAAGCAGGTGAAAGTATGTCATCTCCAGAAGGTGTGTGAATATCACCAGTCACTAAATCGCCAATATAATACTCCAGTAACATGTTTTTTGCTTTGTTTGAATGAATTGCATCGAACTCTTCGGTTGCATCGGTACCAGCTACCAGGAGAATTGAATCAGAGCCTCCTGGGTGATCTTTTAGGAATGGAGTAGCATCATACACCTTCCCATGGTACACAAACCAAGCACTGTCATTTGAATCATGCTTCTCCACCTCTTCCATGGTGAATTTTACTGTCCCTGTTTTATCGGACTCCTTGGGTACTGATGGGACAAGAGTCTCAACATTCGACAATTCTCGTTCCATCCACCCCCCCGGGTTTGCTCCAGCAACAGTTGGATGCTCAAAGCGGAAGCAGAACTTCCCTTTGTATGGTTCTTTGTGAACTTTGCATCTGAAGACACAGTTGTTCATCATTCCCATGACATTCCATGTAAATGTATTGGGCTGAGTATTCTGTGCAGCATCCCATGCTCTGCACACAATCTCTTCAGCCTCAAGAAGTTCCTCCTGATCCAGCGAAATGCTCCACCACACCCAAGCCCAATGCTTGCCATATTTATTTGGAGGATATCTATTTGTTATTTCAGCAAGTCTCCACGTCTTACATCCGTCGATGCTAACCTCACACCTAATGATCTTTTTACCATTGCTGTATGCGTATCCAGTCACCTCGAGGGAGCTTCCCTCCTCAAAGGGCACAATATCTCCTTGATTTGGAGTGAATATGGCACTGTTTATGTTAAGATCATTAATTATAAAGTCTGGTTTGTACCACCAGCCATCTCTAGTGGCAGTCTCTGCATCCAAATGAGATGGCAGGACTCTGTTGTCCATGTAATGATAATGGTTGTCACTCTCTCTGTCGCTTACGGTAATTTTCTCGATAAACTTGATCATGCGCCCACCAATATATCCAGGAATGATGATTCGTATGGGAAAGCCATGATCGGGTGTCAACCAGTCTCCATTCTGTTTGTATGCCAATATTACATCATATGCAGGATCCAAGGCCCTCAACATTGTGATTGACGTGCCATAAATACCTTTGTCCCCGGCTGGAAGCTCCCCTTCTGGCCCATCAAGCCAAACATACTGATCTTCAGACCTCATCTCAGGAGAAACTCCACACAATTCCAGAAGGTGGCCCAGGCGAACTCCTGTCCATGTTGAGCAGCTTGTCCCGCTTGAGCCCCAACTGAACCCAATCGTCTGTTTATGCATATTTTGCTCTTTCCTCCTGTTTCCAGCACAGGTCAAGGTGCATGTCACATCGATCGTGGGCATTTGTAGTATATCGTCCATGGTGAAGGTTTGTGATTGGATACCCAACCCACACACTTCAATCATGTGTTCCTCCCAAGATTTTCTAGGCACCGCACCATGGTTTCTCACATAGTGGTCTTTTGGATAGGTAATATACCGCTCAGCCAGCTTGGCCACTCTTGGCTCGCTGCAATATGATCAAAAGAGTAGTAACGAAATATACTCTGAACTGAAAGTCTTACCGTGTGGTACAACTTTTAGTGAGCCTGGTAAACGAAGTAAGTGAAGGCAACATAGCACGTACCAGTTGAATGGATGCCTTCCTGTCAAACGAATCAACTCAGGATCGCGAGAGATCCATTCATCTTTTGTGCCAACATCTTCTTTGCATATTCCAACCACACCACCAGTGGATGCCCTAGGAATCTCATGCCCCATTTTGATCGTCCTGACGCAATGATATTGAACAGAAGCAGTGATCAACACCAAGAAAGAGAAATTATTATAAAAAATCTGGACCTCATGTACAAGAACCCAAACCTTACCCATCATTTCCAAACCCTGATGAGACTTGAGTCAGCAGACTCATGAACCAGATCTGATCGGACTCAAATTAATATGATCAAATGCATGAGCATTTGATGAGTTTGGGATCGAGTATGCCGGAGATTCTTCTCTGATCCGTTCGTATCTGTCAACGATATCTTAGAGCATGTACTTGGCACGTGCATAGACGAGAGGAAACCCTCTCAGTTCTCTCTTGCAGACTTGAGCGTGTATGAAACGACAATGCATTGCGCATGCATTGTGAAAATATAACTCTCTCTTGCAGAGATCACTTTATGATAATCAACTACATATACGAGATTCTTCAGTACAAGAGGTCGCGGTAGTAGGGTAGGCTTGGAGCAAGTTGCATGTGCAACTTTCCCCAAGTTGCGTGACACATTTGTCTCCAGAATCCTTTCAAAAAAAACACTTTTATCTGATAGATTCATTACGTCGATTGGTCGCAACGCCTGAGTTAGCCTAGCTGCTTGTCGATGGACGAGGAATTCCGGGAGGATTTGTGCAAGAGCCTCGCGAGGGTTCTGGTTTCTTTCCAGGACCAGTACCTGGCTATTGAAACGTCAGATTCTGTTCCACTCTCAGGTCTCCTGTGTCAGGTATGGTTGCCACGGATGTTGGAAGATGGAGCTACTGTGCAGTTACAAACAAAGGGTCAGCCATTTTTCATAGCAGGGTCTCATGGAGCAGATTTCTTGGCTTTGTTTCGTTGCTTGTCCTGCAGATACGAGTTTGGGACACATGGAGGAAAGCCAGGAGAACTTGGTGCTCCTGGTAGAGTGTATCTCTCCCGCAAACCAGAATTCAGTGCCAATGTCCAAGAAATGAATGTGAGTGACTACCACAGACAGAGCAGTGCAAGGCTGTGCTCTGTGCAATCATGCATCCTGTTTCCACTTTTTCACATGCAAAATCCCGAATGTTCTCTTGGTGTTATTGAAATTGTCCAAAATAACGAACACATGGACTTTTTAAGGATTAGTGAAATGATAATAATACATCTTATGAGATATGATTTGACATCATGCCCCCTAGATAACGTTAGACAGATGCTGGACAAGCCAGATGGACCTCTGGATATGCCGGTTCCACAGGATTTGCGAATAAAGCTGAGACAAGTTGATGCGTATGGTAATTATACTGACCAAAATGACGTTGAAGACGGTGGAGGAAGGGTAAAAAGGCCAGTTGAAAAGGCCTCAAGAAAGCTAGGAACCAGGCTGAGCAATTCGAACTTACAAAGCTTGATGAAGCAAAAAAAGATTAAAACTCTGCAAAAACATAATGTCACGAGGTATGAACAGGATGTGGATCTATCCTTGCTTCAAAAGCACGAGGATTTCTATCAGGTTCCCCCGTCATTGCAACAGGGGGTGGATTCACGTTGGAATAGAGTTCAGGATATTCCAACACGTTGCAGACAATCCATCGAGTCTGATGAAGATTTTCCAGATGGTGCTTTTGCGGTCAAGTCTTCACGCTCGGGTAAGATGAAGTATTGGTCAAAGAAGCAGTCTTCCACTAGAATATCTCCATCAGGCCATGGTGATCTTTCTCCTGGGGCCAGCATGAAACCTGGCACCTTTGCACCAATGTCTGGTCCAATTTTGGAGCTTCCATCCCTCGAACGTCTGAGTGACCCAACAAATAGCAGGGGAAACTCAAAAGATTCCAGTGGGAGAGACAAAACCAATAGCGAAGATTGGATTGGCATGATTGACCCAGCCATGGTGGAGCTGATGATGACGGAAGACTTGCTTGGAGCCGATTTCGCGAATTTCGATGATATCACAGATTTAGTATAATACACTATACGCATGAAAAGTTGTAAATTACACATGTTAGTCTTTATGTACATGCATGCATGGTCAATGAGAGCCGAGCCTTCTTGCTTTGCTCTTGTTCAAGTATCGTTACGTCCTGCGAGATAATCTCATAAAAATTGTCGGAAGATGCCAGGTTTGACCCCATCAGCGAGTTAGCCTTATTGCTAAGAACCACAAGTTCATTTTGGAAGTCCTCCTCTGATGAAACTGGGGGTGTCTCTAATACAACAACTTGAATCTGCGGGACTCTTTTCTTATCGATTTTCTCCTCGACAAGGAATGTCAAAATGGGAATTCTATAGAATTTAGATTCTCTCCGTAACAACTGTAGCTCATGGAGGCTGTCAGGAAGTGGAAACTCTTCCAAAGCTTCTTGATATCTGGCAGCCCTCAAGTAATCAAGAATGAAACCAAACATCAGTGGGGATCTATCAACGAAAAATTCACTGGCTCCATCAGAGCATTCTACCAGCTTTGAAAAAAAGGAGCCATCGACACAGTGTAACGTGGCCATAGTGGTCGTAAACTCTTTACCACCCACAATGAGCGTGGCTATCAATTTGGATTTGTCGAGAGTTCTTTCCATCTGACTTGTTTGCTCTCCAGAATGAGAGTGAGCTTGTTCAACACGGTCTAATTGCTTATCATTCGTCTGAACCAGATGAGATCTGAGATTAGACTGGAATTCATCTTCCAGTTGTCTCTCCTCCAAAAACCCAGCATTGGCTGGATTGACGTCAGGCTCGCGGTGCCTCTTGTATTTATGTCGCCTTTCTAACCTCCAAAGATTCCCAAAGGCTTTGATGAACAAGCGAATCTGCCGAACTAAATCTGCTGGCTTGACTCTTGGTATCAATGCTGGGCCAATTCCTGCCACCACAACCTCCAATCTGTCCCATTCTGTTGCCGTTTGAGGGTATCTGGCGATGCCCAGACACTTTAATTGATATCCTTGGAATCTAGGCCGCCAAATCTCCTTTGATGCATCATTACCAGCATGCACTTTCCTGACCAAGCCCCAGAACTTGTCCATGGTTACATGATATTCCTCTCTCAATGATTGCTGAATCAACGGGAAGATGTTGAATTCATTGTTTTGACGGATTACAACAGGCTCTGGAATATCATCAGGTCCATTTGCTTTCAGGAAAAGGTGCTGTACCAAGCGCAAGAGAACTCCATCCTTGTCAAGGGTCTGAGGCTCCTGAAAGGCTTGGTTGAGACACGCTGCTCCCTCTGCAAGGGAGTCTAGCGTATTTTCTCTTTGAGTCATTCAAAGAAATATTTATTTTATACTTTTTAGATTTTGTTTACATGTTCGAGTATTGGGTCCATTCACACGATAACCTCGCCATGTCAGTATTGAGTCCCGTTCTCCAGCAGTGTGAGTCTAAATGAGAAACTTTGAGTCTACATCAGAAATTCTGAGTCCAGATATTTGACTTTTGAGTCTTTTGACTTTCCATTTAATGTCTGGCCACGTGAGCACAACGCAATTCAAATGTTCGGATTTGCATTGGTTCCAGACTGATGTCCTTCATCGTACTGAATGACTGCCATCGGGTCTGCCTCTTCACCCTTGATTGCCTCGCTATGAACGGCACCTCACCAAAAAAGGTCGAGCAGTTGACCATCCCAATGGGGTCTCCTTGGATGAAATCTAGTCGATTGACATCATCAATCTTTTGATTTGTAGACAATGATACTTCTCTAGTATCAATCAAATCACACCCGAAGTTTTTGACAAGGTTAACAAGGGACGAGGTTCCAATGAAAGCCTCAACCGAGCCCTCTGGGGCATCCATTTGATGTGCAATCCTGAGAAGAACAACGTTCTCGTCTTTTCCACGATTCAACGTATTTATGGTAAGAACATGAAGTGGAAAATTCATCTGAGCATCCTTGGGCAGGAATGAATGAGATCTCACCAGGTTTTTGTCATTCTCATTAGAGGGGGATTTGCTAAAAGTGATTAATGGGTCGTCAACCATTTCCTGCTGCAATAGCCTTCTCTGTACCATGGCAGAGTCTGGGGTGCTGAGTTGAATCAGGTGCTTACCCACAGCGAGTAAGCCGACGCATCTGGTATCGACGCATTGCTCTTCATTTAATGGTTCTTCCACGCCTCGGCGGTCATCAACAACAGTTCTTCTGTGAAGCATGACTTCCATCTCCCCATCATTGAAAGATGCTACACCCTGAGATCTATCTGTAATTAATGAGAAGACCATATCATCATCTTTCACGTATGCTGCTGATGTCATGGGGTAATAATTCCCTGCATCAAGGGTTGCAAAAGCAGAGTTCCAAGAGAGCCGCTTGTTCCTGACCCTTCGGACCATCGATCTTCCGTTTGCATCCGTCCATAAACTTCCATCGGATTGAATCTTTGATGAAGTGCCATAAACAACAACAACTTCTCTTCCGATGTCGTCATCAGGCAGGGGGCCAATTGTCCACTCGACTTCCAGGTATCTCTTGCCTGCATATATTCGAAGCACAAGTGATCCCCAAGAGTTGAATACCAGCCTTGCCTCACTTACGACGTCCCCATGTTGGATATCAAGCTTCACGGGACGATCAGCTGGGAGAAGAGGCGTTTTTCCATTAGGCCTAAAAATGTAAGCCCCGCTGCTCTGGCCCCTGTTGATATCCGAATGCAGTCCATCACTGGAATTGTACCAGAAAAGATCACAGGAGAATGGAGTAGAGATGCCATCTTGTACTATGCTATCAACATGGCCAGATCGAGCATCAAAATTTACCGTCAGATACTCGTTTGAGATTGAGAATTTCTCATTTGAAGGAGGCAGGGTAAATTCAACATCCCAATCTGGTTGAATCTCAAAGACAGAAAACCCAAGTCCCTCCACAGAAGCTAAGAATACTACGTTGGCATCTGCTACAATGTCTGGTTTCTCTCCCCCGTAGTAATATTTCTGTAATTTTTTTGTATTCTTTGAAAATTCCACCACATCAGAGGAGACTTTAGCTCCATCAGGACCAATCACCTGCCATGATTCTGCTTTTGACAGGGATATGGGCACAAAAATTGGAATCTTTCTAGTGAACGATGTGGGATTATAGACGGTTACCATAATACTTCCATCTTCTATATCGGAGGAGATTTTGGCCGTAGCCTCACAAATGCTGACGTTCAGGAGATTGCAAAACTCAAAAGGTGGCAGGGCATGACCTTTACCAAAATGACTGCCTTGCATGAGACTTTCAAATGCTTTTGACACCACTTTTTGTGATTGTAGTAGACCCTCATATATCCACAGGTGGTAGTCATCTGCTACTGCTTGTTTCTCGGTCCCTGTAATGCTGTCATGATGCTGACACAATGAGACTGCCTCCTCCAGCAAGTCTGTGCCCCTCACATTCTCACACTTGCTATGATCTGAATCGCAATATCCATCCCCATTGAAGTCAAGGAATGTCTCAAGTTGTCTAGCAGCCTGTAGGAATGATGTTGCTTGTCGAATATAACGTTTACTTGTCGGTCTACTGGTGAAATATCCCGTCCAAAATGCTTCCTCAGCATCAGAATAAGGGAAAAAGTCATCAACCTTGACTGGCCATGCACTGTCATAGGATGCCTTAGCCTTGACATAGTCTAGTGGTGTCGAGTAGAAAACAGATATCCTGCGGTTTGTAGAATTTCCGTTTTTCCGAGAGTGTTCATTAACAGCATCTATGAGTTTGTCCAAGTTCTTGAACCAAGATGCTGCTGAAGAGTAATGGAAATCAGATCCCATGGTGAACATGATATCCGAGCCCCTGGTAACAGCTGACAAATCTTCACACCGCTTTATAAAGTCGGAAACCTTTTGAGGAACATTGTAACCCCTCAGTGATGGATCATCTTGAATTGGCGTGTCTGATATGCCAAGTTCAAAGTTAAATCCACGAGGAGGACCATAATTTCCAGATGCGAAATTCCCCACAAAAAGTCCATCCTTGTCATTTTTACAATCCTTTGGATAACCACCAGAACCTTGCCAAATGAACTCGAGGCTCTTTGACTTTTTCCTTGCCTCCATATCTTCCCAATCAGCCCGCCCAAAAAACATGGCATCAAATCCCAACACCGACCCGAGCAGCCCTGCTTGGGTACTTGAGTGACCGAAAGGATCAATCTGCCAACCTATACGAGGAACAAACCCAAATTCATCCTTTAAAAATCGATGCCCTCGTGTTGTCTGATCAATCATGGCAACATAGTGTGATGCAGCCTCGTCATGTTGCACAAATCCCCCATTGACAAAATCCAGCCTGCCTTGTCTGACAAGCTCCCTAACAATTTCCTTCTTTCCTTCGTCTTGCTGCTTCCACCACGTCATGAAAAAAGACATTTCAGCATACGAAAATCGACGCCTGTCATCCTGCATCAGTGCATCCACAACAGAATCCAGAATGTACTGAACTCCTGCAGCCTGAATATGCTGTTCATCCCCCCAGTAATATTGAAGAAACGTTTTGAGCCACCCAGAGTCATCATGAGAATGAGGAACAATGTGGACCCGTAGATCATCTGTATGGGTTCTACCAGCTTTGTTGCCAACCCTGGGATGCTGTTGATGTTGTCCTACTGAACCCAACTGACCCTCGCTTTCTCCCATAACAAAGGCAATCCATTGTTGTCCTAGTAGAATAATATAGCATAGAAGAGAAACCATGGTCATGCTGTGTTTGTGAGCGAATGTATGTTGTTATGTTTGGAAACACTGAATCATGACTTCAAAAGTCTCGAAAGAGAAAGAACCCAAGATCCAAGGGTGGTACATTTGGAATCTACGATACAATAAATATTAATTATGCCTGTTCATATTTAAAAAATGAACGATAGAATGAATATTGCATATGCTGGTGATTCTGACTTTCTTTCTTTCTTTCTTTTTCTCTACAGAGACTCTGCCAGAGAAAGTTTTCTGTACATCCTTCCTGAGAGAAGGAGTATGCTGTTGATGATGGCTGAAGAGTCATCATCACCATGATGATGACCATCGGAACTCAGTCTAGATCTAGACATCAGTCTTGAACTGTCTGTTTTGACAGAGTTTGACTCTATCATGGCATGATGATGATCCATGAAGGGACCCACAGATTTCACAAGTGGGCATTAAAAATTTACATTTATTTAATCATGAATACTAAAAAGAGAGATCGTCCAGTGGCGAGATCCTCCACATTGTCGAGACAGGAGAAGGATGCATTGGATGCAGAGGTACGCTTGGTAGCCTGTAAGCAGTATTAATTGGGCAGATCTCGTTGAACAGGTTTCTGATATATATGGGTACATGTTTATGTATAGGAGGCTGCTTTAGAAGAGACCTTGTTTGGCCAGTCTGACAGAGGAGCAGAGGACTTGTTGCCAATAGAAGAGGATCGAGGTGGTTCACGTGGAGAGAGTGAAAGAGAGGACAATGATGCTGTTTGGCATGATTCAGATGACTCAGATGGAGATGTATCCGTAGATTTGGCGTCAGGGAGTCATAGATTGGCTAAATTGGCAAAGCAGGGAGATGAAGCGACTGACTCCAGGATTTCTGGCAGGGAATATGAAAAGAGGCTGCGTGAGCAGTTTGAAAAAATGAAAGATTCAAAGACTGTAGCTTGGGTAAATAATCTACGTGAAGGAACAGCACATGTAGAAGATGATACAGCTCAACAGCACACGAGAAAGGTGGGAGGATTACTCCTACAAAGGGGCAGTTCCAAAAGGATCCCCCCAGGACGACTTGAGATTACAAAGTTGGCTGACGCGAATAAAACCCAGCCCTCAAAATCCATCGTAAATGCGGTTGAATTTCATCCTGCTGGTCAGATATTGATGACAGCAGGACTGGATAGGAGGGTGAGATTTTTTAGCATTGATGGTGTGAACAATCCTCATGTGCAGAGCATCTTTTTTGAAGACATGCCTGTTCACAGTGCGCAATTCCTCGAACACGGGGCAAAGATATTCTGTAGTGGAAGGAGGAGTTTTTTCTATTGCTTGGATCTAGAGACATCAAAGATGGAAAAGATTTCAAAAATCTTCGGTAGAGAAGAGAAGAGCTTTGAGTCATTTATTGGAAGCAATGCCTCTGACGTGGTGGCATTCTTGGGTCAAGATGGGTCCCTGCCGCTTGTCTCTGTATCTTCAAGACAACTCATAGATACAATCAAAATGAATGGAACTGTACGTGCTGGTGCATTCTCCTCTGACGGTATGCATCTGTATACCGGTGGAGGAGATGGGATTGTGAATGTTTGGGACATGAGGATGAGACGGTGTATGAGGCAATTTTATGACGAAGGAAGTCTTGGGGCTTCTACACTAGCAGTCACTGGCACTTCATCTTCTACTATGCTTGCATCAGGATCAAAGAGTGGTATTGTCAACATTTACAATGACGTAACACGGAACATGCCAACACAGGTATCCATTGGAGCTGAGACACTGCAACCAGTCAAAACCCTGACACATTTGACAACTGTGGTAGATTCCATGTCATTTAGTAGTGATGGTCAGATACTCGTGATGGCATCCAGAATGAAGAGAGATGCTCTACGTTTGATTCACGTACCGACAATGACTGCTTTTTCCAATTGGCCAACGTCAAAGAGTCCCATCCATTATGTTCACAGTGTTGCCTTTAGTCCATCAACAGGATACGTGGCAATTGGAAATGCCAGAGGAAGGGTCATTATGTATAGGTTGCACCATTATCCTGTTAAATAACTTAATGTTTTAATTTAAGATTAGGAATATTCAGAGAATGGTCCTTGCCAGTTCTGGCATTGGAAGAACCAATCCGGAGAAGATTCTTCAAGAACTTCTCAAACACGGTGATAATCGACGTTGCGTAGATTGTGATGCCTTGGTACGATATACCTCACAAGAAGATACTGGGAACACATTGTAAAGGAGACGTTTGCCATTTGCCTGCAGGGACCTCATTATGTTGTGTCCAAGTTCCAGGTGTTTGTCTGTTCTGACTGCAGTGGAATCCATAGGCAGTTTGGACATAGGGTGAAAGCAGTTTCTCTGAGCTCATTTACTATTGATGAAGTGAATGCGTTGAAAAATGGTGGAGGAAATGCCGCATTTATTAGGACATACTGTGCAGGTCTTCCAGTGGATTTTGTCAAACCCAAGGGCACCAGCCATGATCACATCAAGAATTGGATTGAAGACGTGTATGTGTTGAAAAAGTTTTACAAAAATGTAGAAACTGTAGAAGGATCACGACCGCCCGTGCTTGATGTTTCTCCTGAGGCCGTGGCTGTTGTACCATTGTCTGAGATACTTGGTGCTGATACTCCAATCTTGCATGTTTCTCTTGATAAAATCAATGACAAAGTACCACAAAAGGACAAATATATCTCCCAGTGTGCTGAAAAAAAGCCTGTGGAAAATCTTCTCGGCGACTGGGACCCCTTTGAGGCCCAGGTTCCAAGATCAGATGCTGTTTCCATAGAGAGAGGTCATCATCAAAATGAGTCTGTGCAGGAAGCCGCTCCTCCCACGGATACTGTGGAAACTGCAGAAGAGAACAAGGAAGGGACTTTTGAAGAAGAGTGGGAATCTTTCATGTCGGATAGTATCGATCCTTCTTCGGAGAAGGGGCAGACACCCATGGATAGCCACCCTGTTGAGGACACTTGGGAGCAGAAGCAAGAACAGGAACAAAGGGAGGATGTTTTGTCGTCGGTAAGCATTACTGCGGAAATCATTCGTCAAGAAGATTCAAAAGAAGTAGAGGTGAAAAAGGAGATACCACTGGAAGCGTTTTATCCAGAATTTGAACAAATAAGAGCAACAGGTATCCTGCCTACTGGACAGCCAGTCCCATGGATGAGACCTAGACCTGTTGAGCCAAGACCTCCCCAGAATACTCAGGTGCCTGTAGATACTCCACAGAGCAATCCTGTACAGGCGCCGCTTCGTACAGCACCTGCTGTCAATCCAACTGATAGGGCAGTTACAGCATTGTTTGGCAGCCGGAAAAATCTCACTGCATATGATTTGACAGCTCCTCTGGCTGCCAAACCTGCGAACTCAGGCAATCCTTTTGCATAAGGAAAATAAGATTTTCTCATTCGTACTGTCATTGCAAATGAATGGGGATACTTTCGGAGTCATAGCATCTCTGAGTCGTTGACAGTCAGTTTCGTGGATTGGAGAGTCGCCAATGTTTAGCCTGCATTCTGATTCAGAGCATGGAATAGCAACAATTCATGCTATTTTTACTAGCTTATTGGTTTTAGTATGCACAGGTCTCGCCCTGAAGTTGAAACATGTTTTTCAACGGAATGTTCAACTGAAAATGGAGTTGGCCAACGTCGCTTTTGCCCTAGACCTGGCAGAGCAAAGTGTTAGCATTCTGGAATCGGAATTGGAACGTAAAACCTTCACCATGCCTGTGAAAGCTGCCCAACCGTTGAGAACGACTGAGGAGAGAAAAATTCCAGCACACTATGGAGATAGCAAAGAGGGGATCATACAAAATTACCTGGAAGATTCTGGATCGATGATCATTCAGGAAGAATTGGTAGGTCGTTGGATCAATAATGAGAGAAAGCTATCCTCACTGGAGGAGGAATTGAAGGAATTACACAGGATATTGAATTCTTCAGGAAAATTACCCAAATCTGAGATCTTCAAGACATCACTCTTCCTTGTTGACAAGATGCTCGATTGTTCTTACGATTGAGTGATTTTGTGCACAACCTTGCTTCCTTCTCCTTTTTTTCCCGCGCAGATGAGTTGGATACTCACAGAATGATATCACATCATCCATGACATTGAAGATTTCGTAGTTGCTATTTTGAGATATGTCAATGCCTATACGCTCTGCAGTGCATATGCGCTTCGTCATACCTGACATTATGTAAAATATCTTTCTTTTATTTTGTGTTTCGCTTCTTTCTCGACGTGTGATATCCCCAAGCATGCTATGTTCACTGCTTTGATGGCTTTTTCCTCCTTGGCCAGTAACCTCTGCTTCCTCGCAGTTTCTCTCAAATGCAGTGCAGTATCGTCCAATGTCGCCGTGACATCATCATAGAGAGGATTCCATATTAATTGCTCTGGAGATACTGGTGCTAGCGATAAGTGCTTCAACTTTTCAAGGATCTCCTTCCAAAAGAGCTCCTCTGCTTTTTTAAGAGCATCCTCATTTATTTTCCTTAGTATCATTGCAGCACTTTTCCCTGTCATATCTATCGGTCTGACACAATGCTTTACGCCGTTAGCAGCGAATCCAAAGTTCTCCATCACTGTGATACATCCTCTTGGCATTGGAATGAAAAACAAGCCGTTTGTAAAACCGTACAGCTGGGTACCAAAAGACAACCTGCTATCAGAAAATAATCTCAAGGAATATATTGGCTGATGGAACCTTTTTGAATCGTCATAATGACTCTGAATACCTTCACTTCCATCATGATACATATTTAATGCGATTGCGTCGACGAACCCATCGGGAACAAGCTTTGCAGATACCATGGGCATGACAACCTCCTTCATCCATCCAGGTGGCTCTGGAACATCATGTCTTATCCCACCAGCTACCTTGGCGTGTGGGGACTTTAGTTGTTCTCTATTCCAGAGGTATCTTGAGCCAAAAAAATACTTCGTTCTTTTCAGAGAGCCCTTTTTAGATGCCGATGCATGGTAGCACTCCTTTGGAAGTATCCCATGCAGGGCAGTTTCATGCAGGCTGTCACAGGAAGATTCAAATGATTCTAAATCTTGTGAATCATATACACCATTGTATGTAGTAACTCCAAGAGGCAGAAGATATCCCTTGCATCTCGACTGCTTTTTCTCTGAATGTACTATGGTACTGATGATGCCATCGAGTATCATGGCCTCTATGCTGTGACTCTCTGTGCCGGCTAAAAGATTCTCCATGACACTGTCAAATTGCATGGGAACATCTTTATTCCAGATAAACCATCGGGTTTTGATGAAGGAGGAATCCGTGTCAGTAGCACATAATGCATCTTCCCCCACAATATCCGATGTGAAACAATCCCTTGTGGACACCATATATAACGGTGTATGGAGCGGAGGCTTTTGTCGAGGAGCTGACAAGGCAAGGCAACACACATGCATTTTCAAAAAAAATTGCTGTTTTGTCGATGGGTCCATTGGATCTCTCCCGTCTAGTGTACCCATGATATCATCTAAAAGGGCTCCAGCATGCTGGAAAATCTCTCCCATGTGCTCTGGGTAACTTTTCTCATTCCTCTCTACAGATAATGCCTTCAGGGACTCCATATGAGATTGCCAATTTTTCTGACGCATCTTTGCCGAAATATCCTTGCCAAATTCCCTCGTAGCGCATACCAAGTTGCAAATCTCCATCTGTGTCAGTGTGTCCCAGGACGTTCTGTCCAGATACAAGTCAACCCTGCAACATAATGTCGTCAGTGCCATCTTCTTCTCAGCAGGTATCAGGCTTTGAGATACAACATCAGAAATTTGAATCTTGGTGGTGTCTCCTTCTGCCGTATTCAATTCATTATAATAGTCTAACAATGATTGAGGATCTTCTCCAAGGAGCAGACCCAGCATCCCACCCTTATCAAGAAGTCTTGACTCAGCTTTCATGCCAGATGTACCACCAACCCCCCTTTTCATAGAGATAGCAAGCTGGATATTTGAATTTTCAATGGAAAACTTGGATTCAGGAATGGCATCAAGGAAAAGATGACCAGATCTGTCTCTTTTCAGCTGATAATGAAAACAAACAAATCCCTTCTCAACGGCATGTTCCAACAATCCATCAAACGCACTTTCAAATGAAAACTGACCTTTATTGGCCTCAACAAATTCCATTCTTCTACTTGGGAAAAGCAAGTACTCCTTGGAAGCATGCTCGTCATAATTCAAAAATGAAACAGCCATGGTCTTGCCAGATTGAAAAATCTTGGCATACTTTTTAATTGCCGAGACGTCTTGTAGTTGTTTTGTAGATTGTACAATAGGACGAATAGTTATGGGCGGCAGTCGCTCGTAACCTTCGCAGCCTTCTTGTTTGCTTTCAGATGGGATTATGTAACTCAGTCCAACTGACGACTCTCTGAACAAAAATCCAGGGTCCCCTACCACACAAGACTCGCATGCTGATTTAAGTCTCATCAATAGCTCACCCCGTGCATGCTCCCTCAGCATGTCCCAGACCTACACGATAGTAATTGAAAAATTTGACAATGATTGGCTTGGTTGAGCACCCAGTCACACACCTCTTGTACCGGCACTCTCCTCTCCTCAGATATCTTGGCTATCGATCTCAAAAGTGGCGGAAGATTCGTAAGCTTCGTGTATGAAGGTGTTGACTCTGAAGATTTGATCTCATCAAAACGACTTTCGAGATTGAGTCCAAGGTGAGAAAACCCTTGCGACTCAGTGTCGGAGTGACCAGTTTTCGACGGCTTATCCGCCGCAATAGGCGTCTCTACCGTGACGATCTTATCATCTATTTTCATAACATCATTTTTCAGTGTTTTCATCGCCAATGTATCGCTGACGACCATGTCACTCGTTGGGAGGTATTGGCTATGCAACGTCCCACCCAACTCCACAGAACCGGATTGTGGCTTGTATGGTTGCCAAAAGAGTCAAATTTGATTTGTAAATTGGGTTATGATGAACCCACTTCCCGCGATGGTACTTGTTACATACAAGAGTGCAGAATGTCACCGACTCAAAGCAGCCTCTAATTGCTTTGAGAGCTGGTAGTCTTGCTTATTGTAAAATTCGCTTAGCTGCCTGTAAACATACGAAGGCATGAACCCATGTCCATGATCCGTGACAAACAGGGAAATTCTATCAGGAGGAATATAGTCAAAGAGTGGATTGTGCACCTGTAGAAACGCTTTTGATGACATCACGTTGCCATCTTCTTCCATGACTAAATAGCTTGCCTCTGCTCTCTCTGCAGCAAATATAGACTCGTGGGAAAATGAAAGGATTTCAGAAGGATCACCAAATTCATTAAACGTGATTCCTGGCTCGTGAGGAAAGTTGGGAGAGAGCTTGTAAATACCAGCCAAGACAACCACTGGGACATTATGCCGCTTTGCAGCCGCACAGAGTATACTAGTTCCTACTGATGCCATAACCCCTCCATCTGCAAGTAAAGCATGGGCAGAAATGATCACTTTATTAGCTCTGGCCATCATGGCATAACATGAAGAATCTGCTATGACTGTGGTTCTAATATTACACTTGTCCAACTCTAATGCCATGTTGTATCCATCTGACTTTGGCAATCCTTCCGAGACAATGACCTGAAAGTCTCTCTTTTCTTTTGCCCTCTTCAAAAACTGAAGGACAGTCCTTGAGTATCCAAAAGTCAACACAACTTCATTTGAGTGAATGTGCTCCACTGCATTTGCAGCAATAGAAGCATCAATGTCCTTCAGCTCATCTATCAAATCGTTAATACCCTCTAAAACAGCCTGTTTTTGCTCCCCAAACTCTTCCTCGTCGTCAGACTCAACTGGCTGACTTGCTTGATCAAACTGGGAAAAACCTTTCTTGGCCCCAGAAATTGCCTCATCAAAATCTTGCTGGTCTAACAGGTTATGCAACGAAAACGATCTGCTCCATCTTTGAGTGGTAGTTGATCTGTTCAGAGCCCTGGAAAGACCGCCAACGCGTGCAGGAGAAGCATTATCCATTGTCAACTCTGCAGTTTCCTCTTGTTGGTCCATCTCTTCTCGAATAATGTGCAAGACCCGGCGTACCACATTCCCGATCACCAACTCTACAACCAATACCATTCAAATAAGACGACTTTACATTCCAAAAGAGGGAATCAATCATTGCACGCACCTATTGGCCTTGCTGACTGAATGCGGACGCCAACAGTTCGAACCTCCTCCAACAGCTGTTGTGGATTCGTCACCTTGGTAGACGAAATTAATTGCTTTAAGAGCTCCACTGTGCCTTTCGCAGCTGCATAGCTTCCGGATACCCTCCTTTGTTTTAGTTTCTCACAGAAATGGTTCACTTTTTCTATGAAACCAGAATGCCCGGTCGCAATCATGGTACCATACGTTTACAATGCTTGTATTTTATAATATATAAATTATGTTCCTAATCGAGTGCATGTTTGATGACATTCTCCCATCTTTCGGGAATTTTTGCTGTCCCATCTTCCTGGAAGTAGCAGGGAGGTTGTACCTGTTTAATTTGTTCTCCCCTTGCTTCAGCTTCGAGGAGAAGAATTTTGTTACTCATCGAGTCTCCAATAGAGTTGGTAGCTCCATCAAAATCAACGCATCGGCTAGGATCTGTAGGATATCGTCTCTGGCAGAATGTCATGAGCCTCTTGAGGGCTTGGATGAACTTTCTTGAGGCCTCATCATTCATAATATGAGCATTACCATGGGCATATTTAAAGGAAATTCTCTCCCTATTGGCTCTCTCATGCAAACCAACATGTGTCACACCTATTGGCCAGGGAGAGTTCCCTATTGCTACTCCCATGTATATTTTGTACGCGTGCAAGTAGTTGCGGTCCTTCATGGCATCAGTGATCAACTTGAAACCTGCCAAGAGCTCTGGGTCAAGGGTTTTATTCTTCAATCTATGAAACAAAGGGCGAAAATATTCCTTAGTTTCCTTATATCTAACGTCTGCTTGCTTACCAGCGGCAGATAATTTATCTTCTGTGGATCTTTTAGCCAAATCCTCACTCCAAACAGCCATCCATGTTCGCAGCCTCTTGTCTATAATCTCCTCCGAACTCAAACTATTCTCCACTACAGTGTCAGCAGCAGCTTTGAAAGACGCCATCAACGTTGCATCTCCTTCATCTTGATTGTCCACATATTCTCGATTCTCGACTTGTCCTGGTTGCTCGGCAGATTTCTTCTCCTGCCTTTGAAGTGCTACATGGACATTGGCCTGTTGTCCTCCAGTAGCCTCGTCCACCATCTCCACAGACGTTTCTGCAACAGCCAATCGCTTCCGTCTCATATCATCCGTTTCTCCAAACAGTCGTTTAGGTTCTTTCAAGAGTCTCAGCCGCCTGGTAACCTCTTCTGGTGACAAGGTCAGAATCTCAGACGGGACCTCCGTATCCTTCCCACCACTCTCCTCTGCTGTAACATGTGAGTTTCCCTTCAGAGCGGCAGTAGCACGCCTCTTCTGTCGTAGCAAAGCTTCCTACAGGGAGTATCATCATGTCAAATTTATGTATAGTTCTCATATAGGCGCAGGTACGTACCTTTCGTTCCCGTTCTGCTTCTTCCTCCTCACGAAGTCGTTTCAACCTAGTTTCTTCTAGCTCTGACCGTTTCGCATATTTTCTACCTCCTGATTCTTCCGTAAACAACTTCTTTTTCTTCGATATCAGTTGCTTTAGGTTATCCATGATACCATGCTGAAAAGCACTTCTAGCAGCTCGAACGTCCCAAGTAGATTCACAACAGAATATGTCACTCTCTGTGACTGCAGCCGTGCTGAATATTAAATAGAAAGATATTATTTATCAAGGAGACCCTCCAACTTGCGAAGTATTGGACCAAAATCAGATTTGAGTTCGTTGATGGCCTTCATCACAAACATGGAGGTTGCCTGGTTGGCAGGTATGATAATTTCAGTATGCAAGAATTTGTCTGATTGATACTCGTATACCACACTTTCCCAAGTGCAGATATTGGAGCCAGAATATCCTGGCAAGTTGGTACAATTCGGTGCAGATATAATGGACAAAGGTACCCCATAGAGGGAATGGAGAGTGTGTTCTACCCTGGTTTCCCAGTCAGGTTGCCAAATCTTGCCCTGTTTCCCAATGCTTCTCAATAGTGTCTGTCCCGAGTTCTTTCCTACCATAATACACGGGATTCTAATCGGGTATTCTGACGAGCTCCCATCCATTTGGAAGGCATGGCCATCCTGCTGAATGACGACCATTGCTGCTGCCCGGGCTTTAGATGCATGCAAGGCCTTGATGGTGAAAGAGCATCCCCCTCGAACCATAACGACGATGCCGTTTCGCAATGATTCTGCATTCTTAAGCGGAGAACATCCATCTAATGGCTCGGAGACTATGATTTCTCCACGCACATTGCATGATGGTACCATCTTCATAGATGTGGCAAGGGATTGACCATGTTCCTGAGTCACAGCTTCTTCCTTTCTGCTCTCAGTCTCACCCCCTTGAGGCTCGACATGATCGCCCACCTCTAGAGATTTCTTCTTTATTCTTTCCAATATCTCCTCGTTCGTCAATTCTGTTTCATGCTGGTATAGGAGTTCTTCCTCAACATCGTCTATGAATTCAGCATCCATTTTTCTCCTCCAATCGAGAGCCAAGGAATCCATCATTGAGGAATTCAGACAGCCAGGGAAAAATGTATCACCAAAGTTTGCTATGACCCCATCAATTTTGACGACGTCCTCTATCTGCATCTCTACCACATCACGGACATTTAAATCTATTTCATTCCTCCTCGAACCTTTCAGCTGAAAGATGACAACTTGATATGGCAGAGCTTGGAAGGCCTGACTGCTCAAATCGGACAAGGAAATCTCTCTGATGAAAGAACAGTCCATCTGATTTTTGTTTTGCACATGGAGAAGCAGGCACAAGAAAAAACGCGTGCTCGATAGAAATTCCGGCTCCTGCATCTGAAATGCTGCTGGGGCTACTGTTGTGGAGGGAGCTTTATGTGAATTTTTAGCCCCTGTGCGCCACTGGAGCATTGCAAGGGACTTTTTCTCCTCCACAGCCTTCTCCAGTGTCTTACAGACAGCACATCTCCTATCCAGTATTCGACGAGATGATACTTTCTCGTCAATCGGCAACGTGTGCTTCTTCTTATGAGAACGGAATGGTCTTGGATTTGAGCACAGCATCTTGCAACTGCCCTCCACTTGTTCACTTTTATTAATATGATTCCTCTGTAAGTCAGATTTTCCTGGGAAGCTGGGCAGAAAATGAGCTTCTGTAGACAACACAAAGTCATCAATGATGTCATCGGCCTTTGAGTACATTAAATACAAGTACTTGACGGTTTCTGACAGGAAGAATGATTCCATAGAATCCTCCAAACGTCCAGTGTTGACATCACTGATGCTTGCAAATCCACACCTCGTCTTTGTCGTGTTTACGAGATTCTGATAGAATGATGCAATGGATACCAAATAAGCAGGGTTTCCTGTGTCTGAATATAGAATGTATCCCGATTCTATGAATTCCGGTCTCAAGGGATAGTATTTCAACTGTGGGTGTGTTGAGGACAGATCTGGTGAAAATGCCTCTGGAATCCACCTAAACTTTTTTGCAATCAGATTCCAATGCCAAAACAATGTATTAGCGTCATTAAACTGACCAGATAATGATTGAAGGCCTGGCCAAAAGGCTCCAAGTGCAGAAACATATGGATGCACGATCCTTCCGCTGGTCATGTGCACATCAACAGGCCAAATCATGCCATTCACTCTTTCAGACAGGGCTGAATATGCTTGAACCGAAGAGTATACATCAGCAAACATATCAAGATACTCCTGGTCACCAAATGATAAATAAGCTTTGAGCAAATATTCATAGTAGGAATCAATGCCAGCCCCTATTCCAGCATGCCTTCTTACCCACTCACCCTTGTCAACGTGGAACGTATTTCCAAGCAAGCCTTTGACAGATCTCTTATTATATAGATAGATGACAGCATGTTTAGCCTTATCTTCATATATTGGATTTCCTGTGAGCCTAGAAAGAACTCCAAATTCCAACAACATGGTGCCAGCACATGCTGTACACGTAATTCTTGTATCTCCTCGAATCTGCCCCTTTCTCAAATTTATCCAAGATAATGGAACACCAGTAGGCGTGTCAAATGCTGGTAAAAGTCTATCCGCAAGACTCACAGCCTTGTCCAAGAGATCTCCCCTGTACCAAGGAACCATTGTTGAGTCCCTACTGAGGAGGACATGTCCCGACAGGAGACCACCAAGTGCCCTGATCGTCACTTCAAACACATGTACTCTCACATCAATATCAAAATCTATCGATTTCGATATGTAAAGCACTGCCTTTCGTAATTCCTTACCCCTTTTGAGCACATACAGCATATCCAGAGAATCTAGCAAGGTCAGTGCAATGCCTCCTTGGGAGTTGGAGCCTGTACAACTGATGGGCCGCAAGTCATCCATGGGAAATGCATGATTCATGTATCCTTGGAACGCATGATCAAACATCTGCACCACTTCATCATGAATGACCGTCATGCTGATGTTTCCCGCACGAGAAGGCATTGTGTGATCACCAGTTCCATGTGTGTTTGTTCCAGCCGAGTATGAGGGAAGCAGCTGGAACGTCGGCCCATACCGACCACTCACGCGTGCCTGCTGCATATATTTACTCATTCGGACATTGACCAGGATCATCATTGCATATGACATCACAAAACCAACCTACATTTAAAAAATGTATAGAGAGTGTTGTTCCTCTGCCTGTGTACAACCAGGTTGTTGTTCATACGAATCAGATACCACATCATCATGCGATCATCCTCATATTTGTTAACTATACCCTATACATACCAATGTAGAGACGAAAAAGAGCCATGCGACTCGTCGCAGACCGAGGACAACCTTGCCATCCATGGTCACCATTGATTTGATACGAGTCCTCCTCACTCTAGTATCACGTCTCTTGGAGTGTCATGGTGTCTGATATATATAAAATGTACCATTTTATTTGACTGAATGTCATCAGGAAGGATAGTTCTGTCTCTAGTAAGAGCTTCAACTGATTGTCCATGAACTTTAATGAACTTTGATGGATACTTGATGGTTCTCCTAGGCATACGTACAGCCATTAAATATTTTCATCAGCAAAGATTGATCAATTATGAGACTATTCGTAACCTTCTTGTGTTCCCTATTGGCACTGCATGTGTCCTCTGGGAGCATTCCTGAAAGTGATACCATCGAAGGTCGTATTGTCTTACCTAAAGGGGTGTTTGTCCCCTTTGACACGTATATTACTCTTTTTTCTCCTTCAGAGGGGTCTCGAAGAAGAAAAGTATTCCCAAATGAAGATGGACGTTTTCAATTCCATGGTGTTCAGGATGGGACCCATTCCTTACAAGTCGAATCGATCCCTTTCCATTTCTCAGCGATTAAAATAGTCAAAAAAGGCAAGGATGTGAAAGCCACGGCGTCTGATGTGCAGGATGCTTCTGTTCCATATCCTCTCAAGTTGAGTCCTTTACAAGTCATGTCATATTTTGAACAGAAACCAAAGTTCAACATTATGAAATGGCTGAAAACTCCGTATGGTATCATGATTGCTTTTGGACTGTTTAGTGTGGTTCTCTTGCCAATGCTAAAAGTCGATCCTGAGGAATACAGACAGATGAGGGAGGCCATCAAGACAGACTAGCTGAAATGCTGAAATGAATGAATGAATGAATGTTAACGAATGAATACGGGTGTATGAAGCAATATCTTGTGTAACATAAATAAAAATATGTATCAATCAGTATACAAGAGTTCCAGTCCTAAAGAGCCACAGGCTAAATCCACACACAATGAACCAGAGCACCCCAACATATGATATGACAAAGCCAACACTATTCTCTACGAAACCTAATGTGAACTCACTCATGGTGTCGCCTTTTGTATAATTGTACAAATATGCCCCCAGGCTCAAAATACCGCAGGAAAGATACAACACTCCTGGGGCAATGGCTTGTATTGCTGTCTTGCAAGATGTACCCCGAACAATATCCGCCTTTGCCTTGAGTATTGTATATGCCGCAGTCTTTTCAACCTTTGTCTTGTGTTGCCCATGCTTCACAGTATACCATGCAATGAAAGCTGTTTCAAGGTACCTTGCCACGAGGATTCTCGAGTTCAGAATGAAGAGCAACCCTGTGAGAAGCAGAGCTGCCGACTGTATAAGAATGCACGCATCATCACTCACTGCGAATATCTCCCTCATTGGCATATTCATGTAAAAAGGCAGCAAAGCTACTGGTAAAATGATCTGCAATCGTAGGCGAGCCGAATCCATCGGGAAACGTTTCATGTACTGCTCTGCCCATGCTGGTGGACTCAGATGAGAGTGGAATGCTCTCGCAAACCTTAACGCAGACCCGTGCATGACTGCAGTTATAAAAGCAGCTAATAGAGCAAATATTATTCCTAAAAGTGACAGAGGGGCTTCTATGTTCTCCAGAAACGAACCACCGCCATCTGCCTGCATTACATTGGAGGTCTGCAAGGCTCTTTGCACTGCAGACTTTAACAGTGATGCTGCCGCATCAGCTGCCCCTTCTGGGCTCCACATGAAAATATCTTTTGGTTCCATTGCAAAGTATGCAATACTTCCAATAAAGCCCACACTGGAGTATACAATGGAGTAAACCTTGTCCTCTGCACTTGTCAGGGGAGACAGGAATGAAACAACCATCAGGGACACGAGAGCCAACAGGAACACAGAGGAACTCAACAGGAGAGAGACAGTCCCATACGTCGTCCATCCAAAGTATGAAGACACAATGTATAATATCGCCACAACAACCATCAGAAGCGTGGAATATACGAGAGATTCAAGTGAAGAGTACTCTGGTAACTGCAAAACAGTTGCATGGTTCAGTGGAACCATCAACAGAGAAGACTTGTCCGCTGTTTCAGATGTCGAATTTTTAGATACTTTACTTTGCTGCAATGTCGGCACATAACTCGTTAAACCCACGAGTGATTGAGTTCCCAGAGAAAATCTGACTGACATGAATGCAGTCAACAAGGCCCCAGGCCCCAGGATGGCAAGATCATACAGATTGAAAACTGCCATGGTACGCGGAGATTATAACTATCTTTTCTCAACTCAATTTGGTTCGTGAAGTGCAGGTACTTGATGGGACTAGTGTTTCTCATGAGAAAAAAGAAATCGTAGCTACAAAATCTATAGCGCTAGCGCTATAGAAAGCTCTTCCATACCTGTAACTTGATTATATACAATACTCAAACATTGATTATTGATGACACCATGATGAATGTCATTAAGAATCTGTCAGTGGCATCGCCACTAGGCACTAGGCAGAGACATGGCAGGCTTTCATGTCGTCTCCGTTGCCAAGGTACGCGTCTTTCTGGTCGATGTTCTCTGATTTGGATTTTCATAGATTGTCATGTATCGTACGTGCAGCATCCTCTGGAAAGGGAGGAAATGACGATGTGAAGAGTGGTGGGTCCCCACCAGTGGTTCCACCACCCGCCCCCTCAGTATCTACTGATGATAACGATGATAATGGAATCGATGTTAGGGCAGAGAGTAGATCTATGTGGCCAGACTGGCTGAGCAAAGATGACGTTCAGACTGTCGCTATTGCCGTAGGATTATCCTATGCAATAAGGCTCTTGATTGCAGAACCTCGCTTCATCCCTTCACTGTCCATGTATCCAACATTTGATATTGGAGATAGATTGGTAGCTGAAAAAATTACATACAGATTTCTGAGAGGACCTGAGACAGAGGATGTCATTATCTTTCATCCAGCCAAGGGTGTTGGACGTGGTGGTGGTCTTTTAGATGATGATGTGTTCATCAAGAGAATTGTGGCAGTTGAAGGGGATGAGGTTCAGGTCAAGGGCGGGAAATTAATAGTCAACGGAATAGCAAGAAATGAACCATATATCAACGAGAAACCCAACTACACACTTGGGAAATTTACAGTGCCTGAAGGGTATGTATTTGTCATGGGAGACAATAGGAATAATAGTTATGATTCTCACATCTGGGGTCCATTGCCCAAGAAGAATATTATCGGGAGAGCCGTGTGGAAATATTGGCCACCTCAAAAGTTTGGTGCCCTCACAGATTGGAGTGACCTGAATAAGCTTGCAGAGGCACCTCCTCTCTAATACTTTTGTTCTTACAGTATCACTACACCTTGTTAACCAAAAACGAGTAGAGGCTTACGCCAACAAACCAGACCCCTCTAAAAGACAAATATGTAATGGCTACATTACAAACAAACACATTGTACATGATATCGACAGTGCCCATCATCATCATCATCATCATCAAACGTACCGAATGGTATCCCAAGGACAATAGCACCTGTCACACCAAGCAACACCAGAGCTACACACGTGTCAAATATCTTGTACAACAACGATCTACCAGATTTCAGCGCCATCATGGAGATTATAAAGATAGAAATATAAAATGCAATCATTTCACGAGACAATATCCCATCAGGAGGAAGAGTTCCTTGTGTCATGCTCTCTATTGCCATGACGAGGTCTCCCCTCCACTGGAGAGCATATCGTGATACTAGGTCAATCATATTGATTCCATATCTACAATTTATTATAAGATTTAACTATACACTTTCTTAAAACGTTCAACAGCCTCAAGAATGTTTTCTCTGTGTCCAAAAGCAGATGCACGAACAAATCCTTCACCAGCTGCTCCGAATCCACTTCCTGGGGTCGTGACAATGTCACATTTGGTGAGAATCTCAGAGAATACATCCCAAGAATCTCTTCCAGGGAATCCTACCCATACGTATGGTGCGTTATCAGCACCGAAGACGGTGAATCCCATGTCTTGGAAGGTCTTCTTGAGAATCTTGGCATTCTCCTTGTAGTAGGCAACAAGTTCATTCATCTCCTTCCATCCCTCATCATCCATGCATGCAATACCTCCAGCCTGGGAGATCACGGATGCTCCATTGAATACTGTTGTAGCAATGCGGACAAAGTCCTTGGCAACTGGGGATCCATCTGCGAACTTGAGCTTGTCTGAAATGACAGTCCAGCCCAAGCGAACACCGGTGAACCCAGCATACTTTGAGAAGGAACATGTCTCAATGGCGCATTCCTCAGCTCCAGGAATTTCAAAGATACTGCGTGGGCAGTTTTCATCTTCAATGAAGAGAGCATATGCTGCATCATAGACAATGATGGATCCATTCTTTCTGGCAAAGTCAACCAGCTGGGTCAGCTGCTCCCGCGTGGCAGCAGATCCTGTTGGGTTGTTTGGAGAGCAGAAGAAGATGATGTCAGTTCTAGCGACCTTGGAGAGGTCTGGGAAAAAGTCATTCTCTGGACGACACTCCATGTAGGTGAGGCCATCAAAGTTGCTTCCGTTGTAATCTCCAGTCATTCCCATGATGACTGAAGAATCAACATAGACTGGGTATGCTGGATCCTGAAGAGCAACTGTAATGTCTTCTCCAAACATCATTTGCATTCGTCCAATATCACACTTGGAGCCATCAGAAACGTAAATGTTGTTTGCATTAAGTCCCGTGTTGGAGTATAATCTATTGAAGATGGCCTCTCTGATTGGGGCATATCCTTGTTCAGGTCCATATCCCTTGTATCCCTCCAGGGTACCCATGGCCTCTGCCCCCTTCTTCAATCCGTCAACAATATAAGGAGGGATTGGCTCTGTCGTATCACCGATTCCCAAGGAGATGATTTTGGCATCTGGGTTGGCCTCCTGATGTGCATTACGACGACGAGCAATCTCTGGGAACAAGTATCCAGCCTGGAGCTTGGAAATATTCTTATTCCTCTTCACTTGAGTCGTTGCCTCACACACAACACGCAATGCCCTCGATCCACGTCCTTGCGTAGACATTCTCATCCTACATATAAAAGAAAATACATTATGCGATGCACCATCCCAGCATCCGTGAGAGTCTAGCCGTCAGCAATGCCATCGAACGAGTGGTGGACAAGTCAGCTAAAACCAATCAGGTGGATTAAATGCCCCGATCATCACCCTATAATTCTATTTGAAATATTATAAAGATATAATTGCGTACCCATGAGTCGAAGTCGTGTATTGTCTTGAGATTCCACTGATTGCCATGGCGAACCTATACTACCAAACGTGTTTACAGTCACAGATGAAGTACCAGAATAGTGTAATTTGATATTACATGACCAGCATCTACAATGCACTGCTGTAATGTAAACAGATGTCCTCTGACCCAGTGGGCTCAAACTGAGGGTTAAAAAAATGCGATTTAAGAAAAATCGAGTATCAAAGGACGAGATTCCTGATTACTTGCATGGTTCCAGGTAAAAGTTTGGTACATAATAATAAATACAAGTACATTTAGTATCTTTGATACTAGATCTAGGGTGAATATCCGCAAAACCCTTTGGTGCTCTGGCATACCCCTGACACGTGTTCCTTGCTTGTGGTTACTGAACCTTGATACAATTGTTCGGGTCTCATTTCTGATCTGTTAATTTACAATTCATTGTGGTATGCGTTTCCACGTGAGGCGAGTCCTCTCCGGGGTTGTCGATCACGCGCAACGGTGGAAGAGTCCCCTAGGGCTCGATTCCTTTCGTTTGACTGAGACTGTGTCCATCCCTATTCTCGATGCGAAATACTTTCATTCTGTTGTGGAACCACCTGATGGTTTGAAAGGTTCTCTGGGGCAGGTACACTTGTTCTCTCCTCACTTGGTCATCCAGTCTCCTTGTCGAGAATGTAGGGAAAATTCCGGAAGATCTTATGCAACAATGCAAACCAGATGGATTCAAAAGAATGGTGCAACGTCATTTTCGAAATGGTTTGTTGGTAGGAGATTTGGGAGTGCACCTCCTGGGGCTGATATTGCTCAAAAGATTCTGACTTGTGAAGACCCTTCTGACATCGGTGTTGATCTCGATCAGTTGACGCCGGCAGGGCTGTCTGCGGTCGCGAGAGCTGCTGCAGCATCAAAGGTGACGGACAAAGTCTTTTTACAGGCATTAGTTCTGAAAGCCACGGATGGGATGATGGAGTTGTCTCCTGTGGATGTGTGTAACATAGTGGAGAGTTTCTCTGAGCTCAAGTACTGCCACTCTATTGAGCTAAAAAGTTCTGTATCGCAGTTTATGATGAATCACTTGGACTCTTTCTCGGGTGACATGCTCGGCCACACCTTGAGATCATTTGCAAACCTGGATTTTTATGATGATGAGCTCTTAGAACATGTGCTAACATACATGGCATCAAAAGCCGACGATTTTAGCGCAGAGAACATAGCGGATGTAGTATATGCATTTTCCAAGTGTGGATTTTGTCACCCAGACTTGGTTCTTTTGGTTGATAAAGCTGGAAGCCTTTTGTTGAAAGAGGTTTTGCATGACAAGGGAGAGGCCCTCTCGAGTATCATTGATGCATATTCGCGAGTCGGATGCACAGAATCCGATGTAGTCGAAGAGTTGATATCCAGGGTGACATCTGATCCAGATGCCGTATCCGTCAATGCCTTGGCAAAAACACTGACTGCAGCCATCAGGCTTGGGAGTGAGGACCAACACATGATAAATAACGTGATAACATCTGTTTTACAAAGAATGGACGACTTAGATTCTAGTTTATTAATTGATATTATAAAGGCGTTGGGTGGATTGGGTTTCAGGAGCGACACCTTGCTTGATGTTGTTGTTGGCCAGGTTCTTCCCCAAAGAACCCACGAGATTTCCAAAAATGATCTTGAGGATATTTTGAGTTCACTCAACAAGCTTGGATACTACAGCAGGAGCCTTGTCTCTCTCATGGAAGAAAAGTAGATTATATCATTCTGTCATGTTTTTGGACTCTTCTTCTGCTAGAATTTCTTTGACCCTTCGTTTAGATTCTGCATCTTTAATTTTGATTCCACGAACCACTGTATGCTTCCGTAATCGTACCCCCTTCCTCTTGAGCTTCTTACTCACCGTAGCTCCTAGGTTGACAACTGCCTTGGGACGTTTACTAGAATCTAACTCTAACTTTGCCATGATTTCCAACGTCTCTGAGTTTTGCTTTTTCCGTTCTTGCTTCTTCAACTGCTTTTCCTTCTGCTCCTTCTCCTCTGCACATACACAGCCATCATAATCATACTATATGTATGATATGATATACATCATCATGAATATCACGTACTACGTAACGCATATTGATGCGCCTGGTGTCTTAGTTTTCTATTGTTCTTCTTTGACATGCCTACGTGACGGTTCTTCGGAAAGAGACGCTATCGAGCCTTACAGATATGCTAGTTTACAAAGTTTGTTATTATACACTAGAATGTAGTATTCATTTCTTATTCAATGAGCTCCTGAAGACCTTCAAGTCTTTTCTGGCGATGCATCTCAACTTCAATGTCCCCATCAAACGATTCCATATGGGAATTCTCTTCATCATTCACTGCAATCCTTGGAAGGAAACTGCTTCCTGCTGTTAGTTCCATGAGACGCTTCTGATACTCTTTGACATTGGGTAGACTGCCATAGGAAACTGGCATGAGTCTTCGTCTCCTGTCACTCAGAGGGATTCGGTTGCAGTCTGGATCCAGCAGGTCCATGAGTTCAATCAACAGTTGTTGCAACAACAGCACTCTTGTCCATCTGTTAAGAGGAAAAGGGGACTCTCCCACCCATGGCTGACCCTTGCACAGGCTGGCGATATCTCTTTCAATCTCTTCAAACCAGTATCGGAAGGAAGGTTCCTGATCTAGACGGGCATGGAAGTCTCCATACGAGACTGTGTAGTGTCTGCTTGCACCCATGGGAGTAGTAATCATAAGGGTACCAATGGCTCTCTGGTACCCTCGGCTTATTCTCAGTTTAATGTCTGTTGGGTCCAAGGGACAGTCGAGGTCACATGATGCTCTCTTTTTGTTTTGCAGGATAACCTCTTCTCGTGTTCTGCGTTTCCTGGCACCAGGATGGTTTCTTCTAGGACCTTGATTATACCAAGACTCCAAGTAAAATGGACTTGCACATAGAACAAACCGTATGGCCTCCACCATGATGAATAGAGTGTCACTTCCCTGGGGGTTTCCCTGCTGAAGAAAGGATATTTCACGAGGCCCTTCCCTCCTCACCACCTCTACAAATCCCAGAAACTGAGCCATACAAAACGCAAAGTATTTAATTTCATACTCGACATGTTTCTCATCACCAGCATCAAAACACCGATCCGATATCACATGCCACAATCGTTGTTCCAGATCAATGGCACTCTCCAGCAGTGGACCCCTGTACCTAGCAATAACCCCCTGCAGCTCTCTGAGTTGCTTTTCCCTCTGTCTCTCTCGCTCCAGCTCTATCGCCAATTCTGCCTTTTTATTCTCCAACGAGATGCCAGAGTAAAAGTTCATGACTACACTTGTAGAGGCAAGTAGGGCACTGGTAATCAGAGCAGCCTCGGATGGTTTGATCCCTGAAAATGCAGGCAAGAAGGTTTCCCAGAAACCCACCCCTCCAGTCGATGCAGCTGTATTCGTCACCATTGTAATCAATTCATCTGCCCCATCCATAGTAGAACTGATTCTACCATGTCCAACCCATCCTCGTCTGTTTCTAGCAAGGGTCTTAAACTGCAACCTACCACTACCACATGTGACATGTCTACCACATGCACAGATTCTCTGTCCCGATGCATCATACATTATTGTATTCATTGTATAAAATCTTGTATTAACAATACATTACGTAGTATCATACACTATATCATTAATTATCAAGAATGAAGATCACGCGGCTGATTGAATGACTTTGTTGACTGCCATCTCAAATGGCTCGAGACTCTCGGAACGAGATGACAGTCAAAATGATCATCACGTTCTCTTATTACAGTATTATTATCTTAAACTTCATCAGACATATACTATCATGTATAGAATACTGTTTGAATGACTGAATGAAGAATCAACCATGCGTAGAAGAAAGTGGTCCGTATTCGACACGTTGACAATGAATCAATGAAACAACAACATAGTACACGATGTCTCGACCTATGCATCGTCATCATCAAAATAACAAGAATATATACACGAAATCTAGGAAGAAACACTTGATTGTATTGTGTAATGGACTGTGGGGTATGGCCAAACACTGGTCGAGTGTCAGAGAGGCTTTAGAGGAGCAGTTGCAGAGGAGGGAAGATCACTGTCAATACCATATTCACGTGTCTACATCGAATCAATGGCTTGCTACGTATGATGGGATTGATGTATGTGGGAGTAGGCTGGCACATGAGCTGGAATGTGTTGTTGACAAGAGTTTTGACAAGATTTCATTCATTGGTCACAGCCAGGGGGGTTTGATTGCGAGGAATGCCGTGAAGAAAATGTATGACAAGGATTCTCGGACCATTCTTGGATTAGAGCCGTGTCATTTTGTCACGCTGGCGACTCCTCATGTGGGATTTGTGAATCATCCAGAGGAAGACGTGCCACTGGCACGTTGGATCAAGGGATTCCTACCACTGGGGACGAAAAAAATAGTGGACCTTGCGGTCCCGTTGATAACATCATATGTTCTTGGAGAGGCAGGGAAACAGTTCTTTTATAGGGATCAGCAGAGGATACTGTATACCATGTCAAAGGATCCTTGGACTGCATCTCTCACATCATTCAAAACAAGGACATTGTATGCAAATATGGATGGAGATCATCTAGTGGGGTGGGGAAATAGTTCAATACGGTCCAAAGAAGATATGGAATCTGTCGAGGTGGATCATGGTGTGGAAAGGCGTGGCATAGTGAGAATGGATCCAATTGAATCTTCATGGCTGACTCCCGACCCTCCACCGGGGAATCTGAAAGACAATGACACAAATGAAAATCTAGACTTTGCATATCTTCAACAACAGGCCATGGAAAACCTAAAATCTATTGGATGGAGGAGAATTGATGTGTCTTATAAGGACTCAAGGCTGTGGTATTTGAGTCACCAACACATCATGGTACAGAGACCATTTGTAAACAGCATTGGGTTGGCCACAGCTAGACACATTGCAGAACAGATATATATATTGGAATTACATACGTCTTAAATCAATATATCCTTCACATGAACGGGCATCTCTCGCAGGGTTCTCTCTGCAAATTCTTCAAAGTGATGCAACTCTTCAAGTTTCCCAGCTTCTACAAAACAAATGCCTATTCTTCTATTCCCCTCACTACCGCTTTTTCTACTCCCTAGAATGACTCCATTCCTCCTAGTATATTCCTCTCGTCGTTTGGGAAGATTGTAATGAATCATCAATGTTGGACACAATGGGTCAGAGTTCATTTTCAGTAATGTTTGTAACGGTGCATCTGTTGTCACCAAAATATTCAGAGGATACTCCTGCTGCTGTTGCTGTTCATCATCTGTGGCACCAGGTTGTATATCATACCTGGAAACATCTCGAAACTGATTTGCATATGTGAGTATTTCTCGTTCCCCCAGGTCTGAGTGAAGACACCACACATTCACTCTACCAACCTCTGTGAGTTTTGTGTACAGTGCCACCAGAACTTCATCTAAATGATCTCGAGATGAAACACAAATGACCACGCTCATGGAGCGGTCTTCACTCTGTAGAGCAGCAATGAGCTCCACAAGTGTGTCCAGTGTTTCTCTAGGGTTTCCAACAGCAACATGGTACAGGACCAGAGCTGCCTTACTCATAGCAGGAGAAGACTCCATGGATCCAAATATTACTTGATGTATATGCAACACTGATTGTTGTACGTCATCACATCGAGGTTGACCTGTTTGAAAAATGTTCAAATGCCAATGTCGTGTAATCAACCAAGTCCCAGGACACCGACACAATGGCCCGTGCTTCTAGTACTAGTAGTATTATGTATGTAGACTTACTCTATTATTATAAAATATATAGTATTGGTTCAAGGAGCGTCATTTGTGGCATCATCAATGAGTAGAGGAACGTGTTCAACGTTTCGTTTCTCTCCTGCCTTGTTCTTCTCTTGTGCAGCCTCTTTTGCCGAGGCAATAGCAATGGAATCCAAATCGAGAGCTCTTTTACGATGCGTTTGTTTTTCTGTAGGTGATCTTTTCTTTCTTTCCTTTACAATCGGGGTTGGAATGATTTCCCCCTTGTCATCCTCCTGCTTGATTGTGCCCCGTGCCTCTGCAAGTCGAGCAACCAGTGCTGCCTTATTTCCATTGATTGGAAGGTTCATACCAGTCAGGACAGTCTTGAGCTGCGCCACTGTCAGTTTTTCTGGAGAAAGGAGTGAAACAGAGAGATCGTCAGGGGCACAATGACTCACAAACGTGACAGCTCCTTGTGCATCTGAGATGGCCTGCTGTCTGTCAGCAGGAAGGAGTTGCATGATTGGCTGGCAGGTTGGGCATGCAAATGCCCTTCTCGAGGCAATGTCCCAAGACTTTATTCTATCCCCACACCTTCCACATGTCGATTGATTGTATATATACCGCCGAGTCCACGGTGCAGGGAGATTTTCCTCGGGATCTACGGTCAAAATGCTGCCCGTGACTACCCCTCGTTCGAGCAAATCCTTTGAATGATACCAAATGGAGTCAAACATCTCCCTTGTCAGGGTATTTCCAGGCTGCTCAGGGTGCACCCCAGCTTTGAAGAGTATCTCTGCGCGATATATATTCCCCACCCCCGCAATCACACTCTGATCCATGAGCAAAAACCCAATAGATTTCTTGCTCTTGCAAATCTTCTCCCAGGCTCTGTCTGCACAGGCATCCTCTCGAATTGGGTCTTCCCCCAGCTTGTCCACTTTATCAGTATATAATGAAAGAGGCCCATGCTGCACTGTCATCGCCGAAAGATGAGCCACCAGTCCGTGGCCACGCATCTCTAATCGTGTGGTAGCCTTGATCTCTGGAACCTTTGAAAAAACCTCAGACAAGGCAAACCTGCCAGACATACCAAAGTGGATATGAACCACAACATGTTCAAAAAAATAAAACAAATTCTTCCCATGGACCTCTATTCTCGTTAGCATGCGGTTATTGATCTCGGAAGCACCTTGGACGAATCGTCCATTTGGAGAAGTACATGTGAATCTCTTGTTCAATAGTTTTTGCCTGTGGAAATGACCCACCCTATGGCACTGATGTCCTTCTACCATACTAGTTGGTTTATTTGATAATAAATACACGTAATTCTCCGGTGATCGCGAGCAAAGAATTATTCCTTGATTGTGGGTGGGTGGATGGAGGGGCATCATGCCCCCCTCATACATCATCAACGTACTTGACAAGAAAAAGCCTCTTTCCGTGGATGCGGAATTCAATGTAGATGATTGGCAATATGATATGATACATCCGTATGCGTTACATTTTGTGTTTCAACAACACGTCATCACACAGGAACGTCAAAGACAATAATACTCCAACAAGTGGAAAAGGAAAGGTTCCAGCAGAAAACCTACAAACGACGACCTCTGCGTCCTCCCTTTCTTCTGGTAGAATCGGTTGGAATTGGAGTCACATCTTCGATGCGTCCAATCTTGAGTCCAGCACGAGCCAAAGCTCTCAAAGCAGACTGAGCTCCTGGTCCAGGAGTCTTGGTCCTGCTTCCTCCAGTAGCACGGAGCTTGATGTGGAGAGCGTTCACGCCCAGGTCCTTGATTCTAGCAGCAACATCCTGGGCAGCAAGCATAGCAGCGTATGGGGAAGACTCATCACGATCAGCCTTCACCTTCATTCCTCCAGTCACACGGCACAAGGTTTCCTTTCCGGACAAATCAGTCACGTGGACAAAGGTGTCATTGAAAGAAGCGAAAATGTGAGCAACACCCCAGATAAGTTCTCCCTCCCTACAGATTGAATGAAACAATGTAAGTTGTTTGACAGTGGACGGCGACGTTCCATTTCAAGCAGTCGACTGCGGCGCTACCATACCTGGTTGCTGGTCCAATTTTGACGTTTTCCTCAGCTTTTCTTACTTTTGGAGCCATTTTTTCTTTTTAATTCTCTGTGTTGCTTTCAATAGCGGGGGCCCGTCGATAGACAGAACAATGTTGGGCAGGGCACAGCGAGCGAATGCGTTTTCAGTGGCCTCCACAACTCGGGGCTATTCGTAGCAGTTGAAATAAATTAAAAGTAATCGTAACAACAGATCCTGGCATGTCATGACGAATTCATGGAGAGAGATTAGAAAAACCTCTGTGGAGGAAGAACGGCGGGGATGGGGAAGATAGTTGATGGTAGAGTCCCATCCAAGGGTCCCTTTGATAGGTACGATACTATATGGTATCTACCTGACGTTTTTCAAGGATACAACAACAATGTTGGACAGTCAGAGAGAATGACAGTATCAAAGAACTTGGAAAGTCTCTGTTTCAGTGAATTAGCATCCAAGAGTGACAAGATGGTAGCAACTCGATGCCTTGTAGCAAGTACCAAAGGGTGTGGTTCTTGCAGGGCCACTAGCACTTTGAGAACCAATGTACCACTCATGCAGCCACGATTCAGGATGACAACGGTAACAAATACATTACATAGTAATATATGTAGATACGGGAACTTGAGTGGGAATCCTACCATGCCAAGGGCCGTTCCTGAAACGCAGGGAACAGAAGAGAGCAAGGCCGTGACCCTCTCGACGAGCGTGATGCTTATGCTCATGGCTTCGATGGTTGATTCTAGTGCAGCATACGCGGATGGGATGACATCATCGCCTCCAGCGTCGAGTTACTATGTAAGCCTGGGCCTGTTCTTGTTTACTCTCCCTGGATTGTGGTCCCTGATCAAGAGGTCCCCCAAGGCAAAAATGAAGCGGAAAACATTCGAGGTTGCCGGCCCTGCTGTCGCAGGTCACATGCCTCTGGATACTAGAGCACGGCAAATTTTCAATTACTTCAAAAACTACAACTATTCTGTCAAGGAGACTGGAGAGGTGATTGTATTTGAAGGGAACTACAGGGCAAGTGTGGGACAAGCTGCAGCACTGGTCCTCTATACTGCAATCAGTTTGGCGAGCACAGCACTTGTGCTGAGTATTGCTGCTCCATTTGGTGGTAACTGGTGGTATCTGATGACTCTGATAAGTCCAGCAGCTGGAGCATACTACTTCAAGAATGCTGACCGTACTGAAGAATTCCAGGTGAAAATGACCACATCTGATGATGATAAAACGACTGATATCACTGTTCAGGGAGACGAGGAAGAGATTGATAGGTTTAGGAAAGAGCTCGAGTTGTACGAAAAGGGCATGGAATATGTCAAAGGGATTTTGGAGTGATCACTCCAAAATGGTTCATGAACCACATTGCTGCCTTGGTCTAGAAACTTCTGAACCACATTGTTGACGTATTGTTTCATACAACAGATGAATTCATTCATGTAAATTATTATTAATAATAAATTCTACAACCTCTGACCTTGTTTTGTGAGAACTATTTTTCAAAGGTTGAGGAAGAATGCAGGGCTCGAATGAGCAAGAGGGTGGTGGAGGAGACATGAACTTCTGGAAGGGTCTTTTTGAATGGAGTATGAAATATCAAAGTGATGGAACATCTCAGACGCAGGGATCTCTGTCGGAGTCTGATAAGGAATGGTTGGAGGAAGCGTTGAAAGGGGCCATGGTTGACTTGGGCAAGAGGCTAGAAGACATAAAAGAGAGTTTAGATGGTGAGGGATCATCCCAGGCACCGGCTACTATAGAAGAGAAAGAACAACTGCTAGATGAGTTATTAGATCTGGTTGAGAGTATTGATCAAGCAAAAGACTTGTCATCAATCGGTGGTCTTTCAACCCTCCTTCATGTCCTTGATAGTGGTATACCTTCATTACAGTGGAGGGCCGCAGAAGTTATAGCCACATGCGCTCAAAATAATCCAGAGGTTCAAACGAGTTTCTTTCACGGCGGTGTCATGGATCCTGTCTGGGCCTTGTTGGATTCAGAAGATGATACATGTCAACTCAAGGCACTGTTGGGTATATCATGTTTGATTCGAGGATCCTCAGAGCTTCATGGGTACTTTTCCGAACACTCGGGTGTATCGAAACTAGTAAAGATACTCGAGGGAAGGATTTCTAATGCACCCTCTGCTGCCACAGATAGGATTGTGAGAAAATGTCTCCAAATACTGAAATATGCTATTGATTCTTCGTCTGTTGATACGAATCAGGCGCGTCAGTGCTCAAGTATGGAGCCTATTCTTTCTAACATCATTGGAAATAAAGATGAAAACAATGATGTCGCACTGGCAGCGTTGGATCTCATCAAAACACTGGGGCTTAGCCATGCCCTGCAGGATGTAGGTTCTTGATGTTATGTTATGTTTTGATACTTTTGGTTACGTCTGATTTTCATCTATACGATCTGACGCGCATGCAGAAAGAAACAGCAAAAAGATTGGCACAAGTGCTTGAAGTATATCTTGCGACGATGGATATGTGTCCGGTGGAAGAGTGGGATTGTGTCCAGGACAATGTTGTCCTGGCAAAAGAAACTCACAACATCCTTTTGAAGGTGTCTGAGGATACGGCAAATGCTGATACTTCGCTAACAATGCAATTGATAGTCCCTTGAGTATATATTAAATCAAATGAAATCAAATCGTCACAATTCCACAATAACTGGTCCATCCTCATCATCCAAATCTAACACAGGACCACAATTCCAAGACAACGCTGTGGACAGGATCTTCTCTATATCACGGAGCAAAGATTCAAGTCTATTATCAATAGTGCATTCTGATTCGTATCGAATGGATCGGATGAACGATACGCACAATTTCTTTAGGAAGGAATCTTCCAGGAACTGCTCAGTAACAGCATCTCTGCTCACCTCTGAAAATTTCCCTCCTAATGACGATTGGCCGAATATAAAGGTGAATTGAAGGCGAATGACTTTTAAAGCCTTTACAAAGAGTTCAATGCGCCCACCAGTCACTGCGTCGTCGCATCCAAACAAAAGTCCCAGAAAATGTTTCCATTGCATGAATGCCTCCAAGGAATGTCCCAGGAGGAATGCCAAGAAGGCAAATTGACACTCACCAAGGAACATATTTTCATCATTTTCATAGTGTTCGTGTAAGAGGGATTCTAAAACTTTTGATTTGTCCATGTTCCACTCGGTCAAATCACTAGGACTCAGGTTTGCATCCCTGATGAATACACCAGGTATAGGGGTAAAACGGCACCTTCCTGCATGAGATGCCGAGTGTTCCCTCTCTTGATTCATCGATTCTTTCAATTGTTCATCCAAGGCAATCTCTGCCAGAGTTTTCTTCATTCGCTTCCCCAAGAGAGTCCCTGGATCACCCTCTGCAATCACACAAATATTCCCCTCTTTGGGTGCAAGTCTCTGGATCAGATCCTCATCTAGGTAGTTTGATAATCCAACCCATTCTCTATATGAATCCCAAGATATCGCATTATTATGTGGCTTTGAATCGATGCGAGAACCAAGAGCCATGTACGACCCCAACTCCCTGTCCCATTTGAGACTCCTGACCATTCCCTCTGCCCTGGAATTTTCCTCCTCGTCCATACGAATAAGGATTTCTCCATTCTTATCCCACCTCCAGCCAATGACAGGACCATGAAATGCACTATCCATCATCCAAGCAGCATCATGTCCCATCCCTGCACATTGATCATCCTCCCGGCGTTCCACCCTAGGAACTGTCACAAACATTGCAGTCACAGGCCCATATTGCTGCTCTGCTACCCCATACGCAGCATATGAAACCATGTGGGTTCCACAAGGTACATGTTTCACTCCTTTAAATGACTCTCCTACCGTGTACACGTATTGATCGACCCCAATAGCACTATGAGGAGGAACGTCCACAAAGATGAGAGTGCCACAGTGACTCTCTGCTACATGTTCGCCCTCTAGACGCCCTTGATCCATCAATAAATCATGTTAAGATTACTTGTAGACAATTCGTATCACCAGGTGAAGCGTACATGACGAGGTATTTACTTGAATGGACAAAGGTAAAAAGGAAAAAAAAGGTAATATTCAAAATTGGTTTCAGCCAATTTTGGATAACGACGTGGCCAGCGACAACATATCAAAGGCATTGTCGCTCAAATATCACAATTTTTGATCATTCGTTTATTTCACAGACAAATTAGATACAATGATGTCCTTAGCTACAAAGACTGCCGCCGTCCGTGCGCCAGTATCAGTCAACACCCGTTCCAGCAGACGCTCCATGGTGGTGCGTGCTAGCGCTAACACAAATGACATGTGCCAGGTACGATGCGCTCGATTATACAAATATTTCAGTATATTCATCACTAAATGACACCCGGATGGTTGATTGGCCACCGCGATTGATTTTAATTCACTGGACACGGGTAGTGACCTATTCTCACTTGCCTGGGATCCTCGTTTCGTTGTGGCTCATTGCTGTCTTTGACATCCGCTTCTGATATTTTCGATTGAAATATTGCTAATGTAGAAGGTCGCTGTCGGAACTGCCGCACTCTCTGCCCTCACTGCCGTGGCCACCACCCCAGCTGCTCAAGCTGCCCAAGAAGCCATGATGGTGGCCGAGGGAGAGCCTCTCATTGTTCAGGTTGGATGGGCCGCTTGCGCTGCTATGTTCACCTTCTCTTTGTCTCTTGTGGTCTGGGGACGTTCTGGATTGTAAAGCGGGGCTTTTTTCTAAAAATTCTATTTCAGTAGCATCATGGCAGCTATTCAAGTGTATTTACTTTACTTTTGACTCTGAGAAAACAGAAGAAATACATTAATTGTGTAACATGTCATGTTTTAATCCTATGATTTATCGTTTTTGAAGTCGCTTTTCGAATTCTGCTAGGGTAGCACCATCTTTCTTCATTGATTCGTGTATGCATTTTGCAAGGGCCAAAACTTCTGTATTTGTGTATGATGTGTGGGCTTGTGCCCATAAATGTAACTCCTCCAGGGGCACGTAAAATCCCTTTATATAATCATCAATGAGTCGGATGGCTGCTTCTCGCGGTTTGTTGATCAGTTCTTTTGCCTCTGGGCTCGAGTCAGGTATAGGCACGGGGCATGTTTTCATCAATGTCTTGGCAACTGCCTGTAAATCCAAAGACATTGCTGATCTCCCTTCCAGAGTGCATTTTTTCACGCGCGATAATCCATCGACGACAGAGTGCGATACCGCTGGGAAGACGAATGACCACAGGTGCAAAGTACCTTTCCCCCGAGTGTCCTTGACAGACTCTAGCTGAGCTGATAACAGCTCCAACTGCCTACGCAGCTTTTCTGTCCACACCGCTGGTGTCGATGGCGGATCGCTTGCTACATAATTTCCTTGACTCACAGCTTCAGGCAGCCACGATACTGGCAGAAGTAAGGAGCAACATCTCCCATACAAAACATGTGCTAGGTCATTAGAAATTGAAGCAGTTGTTGAAAGGTGTTTGGCCAATCTTCTCATCTCCGAGGAGAGAGGTAATGAAGTGAATGATCCTTCTTCAATTATTTGAAGAATCTGCTTCAGAAACTTTGCCAATTCCTTCAGAGCACTGCTTGTCACTGTCCTCTCAACAAAACCATATAAATTCCCAGAGTTGCTCACTTTGCCACTTGACACATTCATTTTTGATGCAGCCTTTGTCTTTTCTGTTTGAAGCAAATTTATCATGGGGGAATCCGGGTACCATCCTTCGAATGCTCTAGCATACTTGGCAAGACTTTTTGACTTTCCATATTCTATGTAGTCCACCAGTGCCTGGGATCCAAACCAAAACTGCATCGACGAAGATGAAACTCCCACAAATGTTGCGTACACGTGGCACAAGAATAAATCTATTAGTTCCATTAATCCTACTGCAATTGAAGGCACTGCTGATGGGAGGTCTCTCATCAGAGACAAATATTCCATGATCCACTTGACCAGTCTCCAAAAAGAATTCGTCGTAGATACCTGACACCCATCTCCAATGGTCACTCCATGCTGACAAAATATTATTTTGACCTCATGCAATTGGTCAGTTGCATCATGTGCACCACGGCTCGCAAAAATGTTGGACATGGCTGCTCTACAATCTTCCAACGAAACGTTACCAGATGGCAAAGAATTTCCATGGGTTCCTTCCAAGTCGTACCACGGCAGCTTAATATCAACAACACCATATGTTTCTTTTTCAAGAACAGTATACAAAGCTTCGATACAATTCACGTGATGATAGCTCTTGAAAAATCTGATTGATTGCTGGCAGAGTATAGAATGCAGTACCTCTGGGTGCTCCCCAGAAAAATCCTCACCAATTCTTAGAAACGCGTATATCCATTTTGAAACGACCACAAAATTTTCACCATGTCCAAGTTTGACTGACTGCAGCACTGTCATGAGTGAACCACTGACCTCGTTCCAAACGAGCCTCCTGGCACGAGGTAATGCTATCCGGATGGAATCCATGATCTCAAAAGCATGTTCAGACTCTTTTGATGAATCCATATGCCTTTCATCCGAATGCCACTTTTCTAACTGTGTAAAAGAATTAACTATATCATACTCGACTTTTAGCACTTGTTGAAGACATATTTTGAAAGTCTCAGGCTGAATATGTGAGAGTAAATCCACCAGACTTGACTCTTCAGTACCAGAGATATCACTCACACCACGAACTATCCCTAAAATGACCTTCTTCACCTTGTCATATGGAGATGTGGTAAATGCTTCGATGATTTCCTGAATAGGTGACAAGTCACCACCACCAACAATTTTGCTGGCATCAGTCAGTTGCACATAGCCTTCCATAAGAGAGGCATATCTCTCTGAATCGAAATTGCCAACCATCGAGACTAATGAACGATACATTTGATCTGCAATATCACACAAAAATGTATTCGCCACATTCGATATAATTCCACTCGCAAGGAGTCCAGAGGGAATTGATTCTGATGCAAGCAAATCCCCACACATGGAACAACTTTCAATTGACCTTTTGTATCTTTCATTATCTTGAGCCTCCCGAATCTCATCTAGCACACGGATTGCACTTTGAATCTTTTTCAGTATAGCCAGTGTCGCAGCAATATTTTTCTTCTTTTGGGCATTCTTCCATACGGTCACACCATGCCTCACTTCCAATGATGCCATGGCCAGCTGCTCTCGAGATATTTTAGCATGCGCCAGTGACGTCTCCACAGCAGCCTGTACCTTGGATATACATGTCAAAGCCTCATCAAATTTATTATAATCTCGTAGAATGTTCATTGAGAGCGTATCACTCACTGCATCAAGAGCAATGCTTCTTTTCTCTGCAATTTCAGAAAGAGTCTCTGAGAGGACTGTCGTGTTCACGTCGATTCTGGACAATTCGTGTTCCACAGCATCAAAATCTTGGTCAAAATATACATCCTCGATCTCGTTTAGAACATCCTCACGAGAAAGCATTCGCTCATCGTCCGCAATCTCAACCCCCACAGGAAGGTGACCCTTTCCAGAACCTTGTGACAGTTGGACTCCGTCAAGGTGCGCGTGTCCTCTGTTATTTCGCTGGAATATTCGGGGAAGAAAAGTTCCTTTTTCTTGTTTAGTATCCATATGACATTCGATTCACCGATCTATTGGATGTTGTTAAAGAAAATAAGGGTGACGAACGTCATCGTCGTTGGCCCTCCCTGACGTGCCCTCAACAGTATTGCCATTAATTAGTATCAAATATTTTACATATTTTATATTTCTAATCAATGTCATATTCGAGATAGCAATTTCATGCGTTACTGTTGCAATTTTCATGACAAGGTATCCTTCGACCTGGAAGAGGCTTCTTTACTTCCAATGTCATGTTCTTGTGCCAGGCTTGTATCCCATCCATTGATTTTGGACGAGACTGTTGGAGTATTGCAGTCAGATGTATTCCATTGGGACAGATTGCTTGTGTAGGCACCCTCTGGCTGGTCATCTACCGTATTCCTGAATGATGACATCCTGCTCTTTGAAGGAGAATTTTTTGCACTCATGTGGATATCATGGCTAATATAGGATCTCGGAGTCGTCGCTGCACTGGATTCTGAATGTTTGCGTGCGACTGATGCAAAAAATGCATGCCTGAGCAGAGATCCTCCTATTGATGAAGTCTCACTTTGACACATACTGCTTGCCTGATTTTGATGAGAGTCTGAGATATCACTATCTCTGGACACATTTCTTGCAGTTAGCGAAAGACTAATTCGCTTAATCAGACTACCCGATTCACTGTCTTTCAACCGAGATATTGATGAGAATATTCTTGGCCGTTGACTTGTACTCGAGTTTCTGGAAATTGTTGGGTGGAACCCTGCCGAAGCTTCACTAGCCTTTCTTAGTGACGAAATTCTCTTGGATACACTACTAGCAACAATGCTACGTATGACACCTGGCAATTCATCAAATTCTCTCAAATGGAGGTTCGTAGGGTCAGCCTGGAATATAGATCTCAATTCATCGAATCCCTTGATCTTTACTTGCCCTATTGGTGTCAAGTATACGCCATCGTCAATATGGTCCCCTGTCATCATGTTATTTCCACCTGCAAGGTATGCCTTTTCTCCACTCCATCGAATGCTTGTTAAAGTATCAATCTTTGAAGCATCAAGTAGTATTTGTCCTGGTTGTGCTAACTTGACCAGACGAGCAGCCAGATTTGGAATCGTTCCAAAGTAATCAGCACGACCAGTGTTGAGAGGAGATTTCGAAAGGAGTGCACCAGATGCCATTCCAATTTTCACAGATAAGCCTCTCCGAAGCATGACAGATGAATCAATCATTGCTGATAGCTTGGAGCCAGATATACAACTCTCGTCGTCTTGAGAATCATATTCACTGGCAAACATGGCCTCGCACTCTGGCCATGACAAGATCTCCTCTGGCCATTCCATGTTCAGAAGGGTAGTCTGGACGGCAGATGCCCATTTGAGAGAAGATTCTAGCTCAGCAAAAGCAATCGTGAAATTTCCTGGCTGGGGCTCTTTGCATTCGTAGCCGTGGTATACCTTGAGGAGACCTCTTATTGCCTTTGATGCCATGGCGACTCCCTTTGTGTATGCTGAAACTATTGCCATATTTCTTTTGTCCGGAGATTCTCCATGAACCATCTTCTCTGCTATTACTACATTCTCAGGCTTGACTACCTTGAGGTGTGCTATGGTGGTGACATCATCACCTGGAGGTGCATCCCTATAACCTGGCTCTAAGAGAATCGTATTTTTGGGTCTTGGGAACACTCGCTTACTAAGAATTTTGGGCATGACTTCCATCAGCATCATCGGAGAAGAACAGCTTGGGTCATCAATGATATGAGTGCCCAGAGAAATAACAGTTGGTCCTCCAGGCAGCTGATGCTGGACAACAGACCATGCTGACTCACTTAGCACAACTTGACCCCCATATGCACAATCGCATATGGCTTTTGACATTTCTTCACCCCTGCCAACATAGTCAGAGTGGTATATTCCTTCCGGACCTACTTTAATCTGAGGTATTGGCCTGATACTATAGTCCGAGCTCTCGTGAATACCAATGGCAAGTCTCGGTCCTTTGAATAAAAGTTTTCCATCTGCAGAGTTTTCTTCCTTTCCACACCACTCTTGCAATTCTGATGGCCAGTAGGTGGACATCATGAATGCTTGAATCAAATGACCCATTCTGACAGCATCTACGCACGACTCAAACACTAAGTAGAAATACCCTTCAGTTGATGTTCTAAATCCATACCCCTTGTATTGCATGGCACATACTAAAATTGCCTCGTACAGAGCATCCCAAATTTTCAGAGGCAAGTCCTCACTGTTCACAGTATTTGTGAGATTATCTCTATCCAGTTTGATGCATACAAATGTCAATCTGCCGCTATCAACGGGTGGCGAGATAATTGAGAGCCCAGATCCCTTTGTAAGGGATTTTAAATCATTTAATTTGCCTGCAGCAGGCAGTGTTGGTCGATGAAGTGGTTTTCCCAAAAGGCTCCTGATTTGATAAATCCAAATAGGCTTTTGCCAGCTTTGAAAGGAGTATGATCCAAGCTGCTCAACGACTGGGAACCCAGCAGAATCCATTTCAGAATTGAGTCTTTCCCACACTGCGTGTGTCATAAGGACTTGTCCACCCTTGGCAGCCTCACATAGCTCTCTCGTGATTTGAAAGGCTGCACCGGAGTAAATCCTATGCTTTGTTATAGAATGTAGTTCTTGTATGACATTGCCTCCTTCCGCCCAATGAATTCCCATTCTAATTCTGGGGCCCTTGTAAACATACCCATTTTGAGCCTTAGAATACAGTGCCTCGCATCCAGGTAATGACAATACTTCTTTTGGCCATTCAATCTCCATCATTTCATACTGAATTTCCATACAGAATTGTATTGCTGTCGATACATCACGGAATGCAACATGGAAAGCATCACCCTCTGTATTAATTTCATATGCACCATATGCTGCAATCAAATCCCTCAAAAGGGTGTCATGGGCTTCCTGAACAAAGTTGCAAGCCCGAGGTGCAGCAGAAGCTATTCCGGTGGAGTTTTCCAGATCTGTAATCACAAATGCCACAAAACGATGCTGCTTATCCACAGGTACATTTGACAATTTAACTCCTCCTGGGTTGTCCGACATGTTATTAAGTAGTTGCCTGAGGTTTCTCAGCTGTCCTTTCCTCATTCTGTTCGCTTTACGTCTCCCATCAGATCTTTTCTTGAGAAGGAACAAAATTATCAAGAAAATCGCGCACAGGACTGATCCAACAACTGCGAGAACAACAACAAGACTACTGACTTTGACTCCCTCAGTTGTTGTTTCAACCACAATGCCCTCTCCAGGAAGCATAACCGTAACAGGTGGGCTATCTACTGAGCTTTCAATACCAGCTGAGTTCTCTGCAGTGATCCTGCCAAAATATTTATTCCCAGGGGACAGATTGAGTTGTGTAACGTACACACTTCTATCGTCTGTGTTCTTAACCCTGGTTTTCTTTGACATGGGAGATCCTACATACGATTCATCTCCATCTTCTTTAAACTCGAAGATCTGGTAATAATAATTACTGATCTCGGATTCAGGATCCTCGAAAGTATCCCAGGAGAGTCCTATACCCCCTGTGCTAATTTGAGCCAGTATATTTTTGAGGTATTCACCATTGTACACAGACTTTCCCTCTGGCAAGAAAGGGGAAGTAAGATCTGCTTTGACCGTTCCAGAATTTATCTCAACTCCATTTAATTCACCAGCGGCATTGTACAAGAGAACCTTGACGTAATATGTGAGACCATTTTTCAGTGAAGCGTCTCCTGGGAGCGTGGAGTCAACAACGTGAACTAGTTGTGCCACTACTCCTTTTTCTTGTGTGACAGGATCAATGGTACTCACAGATCGAACCATATCTTGGCCGTCATAGTCAATCCAATCCGTTATGCATGGTCCTGCAGCTGCACACACCTTCCATTTGAACTTGGTAGTGAGGCCTCCTTGTGTTGACACGTGATCGGGTACAGAGAAATATACCTTGTCAGGACTTGTCCAGAAAGCTGGCTTTGGCAACTTTATTTCACAAGCTGTGCTGTCGAATTCACACGTGGGACTTGGAATGTCACAATATCCACCCTTACCATTGTCCCTGTCAGCAACAACATCAATTAATGACGTTCCTTCGAATGAAATCAGTCTATCTTCAAAGCACCATCCAAGTTCATCACACAAACCTGGATTGTTCCTGACATCAAACAACCACCATGCTCCATTGCACCATTCATTTGGAATTGGGCCTTTGAAAGCATTGTTATCCAGGAAGACGTACTTCAAGTTCAAAAATTTAGACAGATATGGTGGTAAAGGACCTGAAATATTATTATATTTCAGGTTTAAGATTTCTAACTCGGTCAAAGCAGACCATTCATCTGGGATTGGACCCCAAAACTGATTTCCTGCCAGATTTAGGACCCGCAACTCTGTCAATTCGCCAATCGACGGCGGAAGAGCTCCTCCTATTATGTTCCAATTCGTAAGCTGAACATTTCCTAAATTTACCTGCAGAACTCGAGATCCTTCCTGAGCCAGGTAGGGAGCGAGTGGATAGCAAGATTGTGCCCTCTCCTCACTATTGGAAGACAACTCAAAGAATGGGTAGCACGTGCATGATATTCCAGGCCATTTATCTATACAAGGATCTGTATATTCGCTCCAGCCATTAAGTACGTATCCACTTTCCTCGACTGTCTTTTTAAATGCCAAGAGAGCTTCTTTATCGGGCTTATATGTTGTACCTACAGCCCAGTAAAAATGCCCCAACAGTAATATCAACGTGGAAAGCCTCCTTCCGGGCAAAACCCTCTTCTGAATCCACATCTCCATTTGTAGAATAGTCTATGGGGAATTGTGAATGCAGTGGTCCATGCCACGGGGCTTTCTCCAGTAGAGCTCAACCAACGAGAAGCGCAGATTAGATTAGACTGACCCACGTACAGGGCACTATCTCTCCCAATGGGATAAAGATCGAATATTTATTTGAAAATAATGTTTCGAAGGAAAGATATCAAATTAATGGCGTAGTAGACACCGTTTTCACGCGTAAGGACCGTCTGAGTTTACAAGCCGTGTCGCGTGGGTGCCTTCTGAAAGAAACTGTATAAAACGCACTTTCTTGTCAGAGTATTTTATTTAAATAAATAAAAATATACATGTATTACAGGTCCAAGAATCCATGCCATTAAATGCCAGAGGTGCGTATGGAATCAGGTTGGTTCTGAGGCAAAATCAGCTTCTTTAGCTGCCAGCTTCAGGCTGAAGACCCCATGATAGGGTCAAGTCATGGAAGCATGAGACTTAACATTCACTCTGCTCGCGCAATCAATTCTCTACACTCGTCTAATTTATATCTAACCAGTGAATCGTTTTCTCCAGCCTCGCTCAAGTAATCTTCTGCTTCAAGAAGCAATGAAAACGCATCACCCTCCAACCCAATAGTACTTGCACAGTAGTATGCTCCAACTAGAGCGGTACCAGCTAGTCGATATGCTTCTGAGACCGCGTTATCGTTTCCCAAAACATCTATACCAGCTGTAAATTTGTCAGCAGCATTGCAGAAAAGGGAATATGCACCCTCAAAGTCTTCTGCACTCTGAGATATTTCAGCTCGCAAGCACACAACTCTGCCCCAATTGACAAAGGCCTTCCCTTGAGCTGGATCAACTTCAAGAATCTGGCGATAGAGTCTCCCAGCCTGAATCAGCATTTCCAATGCTTGCTGCTCATCGTCCTCAGCACCATTGAGACCTTGTTCAAATTTCGTGTTTGCCATCATCAACTTGGCTTTTGCCCTTGCCATTAAGGTATTACCCCTGTTTCCAATCGATTTGATATCTCCTGCATCATTTTTAATCATATCGTCGAAGCACACATCAGCTTCTGCCAGTAATGTATCTGCTAGTTCATATTCACCCTCCTCAAAGGCATCACGCCCATTTTTCAATAGCTCCAAGCCTCTTTGGTATCCAGACACCTGAACTTCTTCTAGCGATTCCTCCTGCTCGCTGGTATCCTCTATACTAATTCTATCTTCAGAAGCATTCGCTGTTTCTTCAGTTTCTACACTAGTGGGTGGTTCCGCTGCTCTTTGTTCCTCTGACACTGAGCGTTCAAACAAAATCTCCTCAGATTGCTTTATTGGAACTTTCTCCAAGTTCTGTTCAGAAAGCCAGGATGCAATTGGAACCCCTGTATCAATACTTTCAGAGTCTTTCTCTTGCATTGTATTATTGGCAGAGGCTAAATATTGGTCCTGAAGCACACTGATGACAGTGCTCACAACAATCTGAGAGAGCTCCTTGGCAATATCTTTGGAATCAAACACGTCATCATCGGCGCGATCTTTTAATCTTTGACAGAATATTGTTAAGGAATCTTCAAATCTTTTCTCCAATTCAGATTGTAGCATCTCAGGCATTCCAGACTGCAGAGCAGCATTTGAGGGACCGGATGCTTGAATCATGGTCATCTGCGATCCTATTTCCTCCAGATCACGGGAGAGCGATCGAAAATCATCTTTGATTTCATTCAGAAAGTCATTAGAATTGTTTTGGTTTGTCATGTCACTATACCCTTCAATTTTGGTCAACTTTTCATCGAGCTCTTCCAATTTTGCTCCCAGCTGGTTCCATTGATTACTATCAATCTTTGTTGTCCAGGATGATAATTCCTCCAGTAGGTCACGCTGTTCATTCATCATACTATTCTTTAGATTTTCCAACTCAATTGCAAATATCTTTTTCGCACTCTCTTCTGTCAGCGAAGGCTCGTATGATTGATCTGTGGGTGCTAGCCTGGGAAGAGTCTGCGACAAAATTTGAGGAAGTTGTCTCACAGGTTCAAGAGACTTCCAAACCTCTGCTTTAACTGCAGATGAAATAGCATCTTCTTCAATACTCAATGTTGAAGACAAATTCGCCGTCAACCTTCTAAAGCTATCCGCCTGTGCAGAGTCTAAACCATTAATTGCACCTTCAAGTGCCTGCACCAATACCAATATAAAAGTCATGCATATGTTTCACAGACATACATATGTATTTGGGCAGACGTACCGCTATTCTTGAGTCTAATCTTGATAGAGCCGCAACTTCTTCGGTAGTAGCATCCTGTAAATCACTTCGCACGTCATTTCGAAGCTTTTTGAGTCCTTCCCCAACAGCATCTGTAGACCTACGTATGCTACTCGAAAACTTGTCATCCCTCTCTTTGACAGCGTCTTCCAGCTTTTCTACAATTGGAAGAATCTTGTCCAATTTCTCGACAAATGTCACATCTCCGCTTTTCGATTCCAGTGCAGTCAGGGCAGCAGCAACTTCCTCTGCAACCTCTGCTGTGCCCTCCTCTGACAGGGCCACAAGCTGTCTCACAGCACTGGAGAATTCCCGTTCTATACGTGCCTGAGACCACCGTTCATCAATTACAGACTTTTCTTTATTCGCATATAGAGCTACGATTGGAAATATAAGGGGCCCTGCAATCAGCAAGGCTTCCTGAGTGGCAACAAAAGCAGCTGCACTTCCAAGTGCACCGAGCCAGGCACCCGTATCTACGGCAGACCAGAATGATCTCCACCCTTTTCCTGGAGTGATATCACTCTTTATTTCGTTATTACCGGCGTAACAACGAAGGGACTGTCTCCGTGAGTATCGGTATTGAACAAACCTGACATGACTCGAATGCAACTTTGGTCGACCAATGTGCATTCGTCTTTGCCAAGCCAGCTCCATGTGAATACGTGTATTTCTAATGATACAAAAAATTAAAACAAATGGAATTTCCTTCTTTCATTCGAGTAGATCAATGTGTCAAAATTTTCCTTCTTTCTTTTCATGCTGTCCATTCACAACTGGGTTCAAACCTTGGATTAGCATCGTATGCGTGTTAAAGCCATTGTACCATAATAAATGCATCTAGAAGACCATTAACGTGACTCATCTTGGAATAGTATGAGCTGCAGGATCTCTTCCAGTTGTGGTGTGGAGAGTCCTGGATGTTGCTCTAAACCAGTAGATGCTTCCAGACTGTCGCACGTGCATCACAAAAATATAGAAAAACATACGGTGATAGAATGTGTTAGATTTCAGCCTACTCTGCTCGGTTTGATTCTCTCTGGAGCGGCACCACAGAGTTGCTGGGCTGAGGTTGGAGCAACACCTTCAATAGAGGGTGGGTATGTTCCATCTCCAATGGATCCAGGCTGGCAAGTGTATGTTGGGGCTGTAATTGGTGTTATTCCTTTCATCATAGCCACGTATGAGTTTGGGAAGAGGGTGATTATACAAAGACGTTGCAATGTATGTGGGGGAAGCGGGCTAGTTCTTAAGGGTAAATACTACAAAAAGTGTGTGGCTTGTGGGGGTTTCCTTCCTTGGCTCGGATGGAGGATGTTTTTCTTCAGTAGTCCTGGAAATGGATCACCTGTCATGCCACCCATGAATCAGAAGAACAAAATATTTTACTCTGTTCCTCCTGCCAGAAAAGAGGATACAGCCTTGGAAGACGAGAAAAGTTGACATGTAACATGAAAATTCAAACTATTGTTGACGTGGCTTCATTCCTGGCATGAGAGGAGGTAAAACATCTTTCTGTTCATTGCCACCTCTTCCTGCACCAGACCCATCACATACCAGGGCAACTTCCTGTCCCAGTGTTCTAGACTTCAATTCCACAGTGATTCCGGGTCCAAAGAAAGACTGGATCTTCTCCAGCCTGCTTGTCCATTCTTCATCTTCCATATCTTCTTTGGTGTCGAAGTCTAAGACAAGAGTGTATTTGCCAGCCCTTAATTCTTCACGGATAGCAACCAAGATTGGGCAGAACCTCCTTGGGAGTCCTTTAGCCTGACCAAAACGGAAGATTCTGGACAATGCTTCATCCAAATGCTGTTCATCACCATATCTAAAGCGTGTCACATCGTCACGAAGTTGATTTTGAATATCCGTTGCCTGAGATTCCCTGACCTTGAGAGCTTCTGGTTGAGAGAAGCAGGGGACAGGTTTAAGCTGGGCATAGCTCAGGGCAAATCCTAACAGAGAAATTGGGAAACCATAAATTAAAAGAAGTGATGACACGTCTCCTCCTGGGAGCATCTGGAAAAAGGCTCCAAATCCGTAGATCAATAATCCTAGCCCTACCGGAGTCAGGATGGACCCAAACGAAATCCTCTCAATTCTCAGAGGCTCTTCCCTCACAAAACCAGCTGGTGTAGGCAGCTCTTCTTTGCTAGCCCTGACTAAAACATTGTTTGAGCGAACAATACCATGCCCACCGTGTTGAAACACACTGCAATAATGTGATAAAAGGTTTGAGACAAGTGTGGCACAGAGCAGAGGACTGGCAGCCACAAAAGGCAATGTGCCATGAAAGCGAGGACATTCTAGATCATTCTAGATCAATCTACACTGGATCAAAAGAAATCAACACCGTACCTGTTTGTACGTTGTTTCAACGCCACGTGAGCAGTGTTCCTGTGGAGACCAGAGAGGGACTTCACCCCACATCTGATAGACTGTGTTGATGCTACTGACATTGTATCACTATTCTTGATGTAATCAAATCAAGGTAATTCAGACCGTGTTCCAGAGTCTTGAATAGAAAATGGTATGATTTCCTCTCATATTGAAACATATTGTTATGTCCCATCAAATGAGTCATTTGATGGGAACTATCAGTAGATCAACGATCGTGGTCCAAATCAAAAGAACTCGATGCATTTGATTCATATTTGTTGATTTACAAATTAAAAATGGCTGGTAACGATTCAACAGATGTTATTATAGAAATAGTCGGTCCTTTACCCCCATCAGGATCTCGGATGGTATTCAAAGGGCTGTCTACTCCTGAACCCTTGTTAGAATTTGAAGATGGTACCACTTTTGTTGGAGAATTCCAAGAAGTTGTGGGAACTATGATGGTATTTTCTGAAGAAAGAGAAATATCGACGGGTGATACCCCTGCTGAATCCGCCATGGAAGACACCATCATACGAAAGGGGGAACCCAGGAAGACAACACTGGAGTGTATTCAAGATAAAAAGATTGTGTTTAAAAGGAAATGAAATCAAAGACAATACATGGATGACTGTAAGCTGTTGGCATTTGTTGCTGCTAGATTGGCATGGTTGATCCAAAAGAGATTCTGCTCCGAGCCTGGTGTGTATCGTGCTGCTCGTTTTGTGTATGCACGAGATTTTTCTAATAATGCTCGGGTTGCTTCTAAAATCACACTGTGAGCTTCATCCATCGTCGGGTTTGTTTTCTTTGGAAACGTTCCCTCAAGAATATAGGATCGCGGAACACAGGCTGGTTTCCTTGTCCAGTTCTCCTTGGAAAGAGAGAGTGCATGCAATAGGGATGGCAGTGAGTCATCCTCCTTCACCTCGTCCTCATTCGTCACCGTCTGCTCGATGATATCATCTTCTGAGATGCGGAGTGAAGCTATGGAAGGGACATTGTATTCCTCTAACACCTGGCCCTCGCCATCTTTGACAATGGATACCTCAAGACAAGGTCCGTGATAGGATGAGATGTTTGATGTCAAGAGCACTAAAACTGAATCAAAAGGTTTCACATGGTGATCCTTAAGAGGTACTCGTGCCTTTAGATCCATGCCTGGGACGTAGAGATGGATCATGGTATCAACAGCCTGGACAATTGCCCTCCTCTTCTGTGGATACTTGGCCAGGTATAAGAGGAGATACATATGAGAGCATTCTCTTTGAGCAAGCTTAGCCTCTCTGTTTCTTTTATTGATAGTTTCAATCTTGCTCTGGAGCGTCCCAATTGGATCTTGTCCAATTGAACTGGACCCAATGGCATGTAGGAGCTGTCGATGGACAATGATATCAGCATATCGACGAATTGGGGATGTGAAATGTGTGTAAGAGTCAACTGCAAGACCGAAATGCCAGTGACTCGACAAACTTCCTGCTGAAACGTATCTTGCTTCACTCAAAGACCTATTTGCAGTAATCTGCAACAGTGACTTGAGAGTATCACATGAATTGCCAGACAACAGGTTGGCAAGCTTGCCGAGATCTTTTCCAAATGACTCTGGGTCCATAAACAACGCACCACCACCATCATCTAGGTGAGTGATACGCTCCTTGCACTTGGAATAAAATTCTCGCATCTGTTCCAATTTATCCTTTGTAGGACTCTCATGGCATCGTAGCAATGCACTTGTTGGCAAAAGGCTCTGTAGTTTGTTTCCAACCGACTCATTCGCCATAATCATGAGTTCAGCTACTATTTTCATCGTATCAATAGATGATTTCTCATGTATGGAGCATGGCATCCCTTGCTCATTCACATCAAAGTGCAGTTCCTTACTGTCAAGTTCAATGGCTCCTTTTCTTAGTCTGGAGTGTAGCCGTCTCCAAGCAAGATCCCGAACCAATTCAAGTGTTCTTCTTAAATGTCTAATATCCTCTCTTGTCCTTGTACCACATTCAGATGGGCTATCGGAACCATTGAGGATCGATTGTGCCTGCATGTACTCGAGTTGGTATCTTGATTGTATGACACTTCTTCCAAACCAAACATCATTGACCTCGAACGTTTTCCTGGAAATTTTCCACACGATACTCACAGCAAATCTTGGTTTTCCGCACAGTAAAGAGGCGGCGTCTTCAGATATAGTGCTTGGGAGCATATTCAGTCGTTGGTCTACAAGATACACCGTTGTACAACGGTGGGCAGCTTCCTCATCCAGTAATGAACCTGCTTTGACAAAATAGGTGACGTCTGCTATATGGATCCCGAGTTCAAATGTACATTCATCGATTACATTGACGTGGAATGCATCGTCGACATCGGTGCATCCCGGTGGATCAATTGACACGACAAACCGAGACCGCAAATCTACCCTGCCATTGTTCAGTTCTCTCTTAATCTCCTCTTGTGGAATTGAATATTCCGTAGAATCACAAGAGGGAAGCTCTGCAAGTACAGATTTAGAAAAATCTTCAAACATGAGCCCATGTCTGTGTAAAATACAGTTTCTTTCCGTTTGTAAATCCCCTGTTGGACCAAGGGCCTGGAGGACATGGACATCTGGGTATGCTGAATCATCCTCCCATGCAATGATCCGAACAAGCAGTCTTTTCCCGATATATTTTTCCATATAGCGCGATCGCATCCGCATAATAGGAAATCTACCGTCAAAAGGGATACAAAGTACTGAAGATACTGTTTGCTGCTGATGCATCTTCAGAGCATCCTCATCCTGTCTTGAAATTGACACCAGGACATCTGGTCGCTGCGTGTTTTCCGAAATATGGATGACCCTCGACTTCCATTGCCTCCCATCTTGTATCACCGAATCTTCCAAGGAGTCCAAGAAACCCACGTCCTCTTTGGCCTCCTCTTCATCCGTCTGTGTCCCTGCAGGAGTCACCTCTTGAGCATTGTACAGCTCTACAACAACCTGATCGCCATGGATTGCATGCCATCTATCCTCTTTACCAAGCACATACACATTCTCAACATCTCCTATAACAACTGCCTTGTCTCTATGTACTGAATCCACTCGAAGCACTCCACGTACGTAACGCCCTTGTTCTATCCCTTGTTCAATATCCAACAAATCTCTGACAGATCGAGACAGTTTCTTCGTGTGTACAGTTTCAGCAGCCATTTTCTGACTTGTATACAAATTCAGCAGTGTATCATTATCCTTCCATCTCAACATGAAATAATCATCAACTCTATCATGAGTATCCAACGGAACGCATTCAACATTGCAGTTACACAAGTGATTTCTATACCACATGGCTGCCCCCTCAACTCGTGATGCATCATTCCCTTGCAGGTCCTCGTGGTGGAGGTCGTCAAATAGAAACACATTCCGCCTTTTATCCCGATAAAGGGATCGTATACGACTCAACAGTCGTACTTTTCCTGTTCCAATGCGATCCACCTGACTCCTCAAGAAAATCACACCATCTTGATCAAAAGCTCCATGTTCAAAACAATCCAAATACTGTTCAATACACTCTCGGTCTGGAAAAATGTATCGACGCACCTCGGATCGTATGCCATCATGTACAGTACAACCTTGTTGACAAAGTTGACTTCCACAAGAAATATCTCCCCTTGTATATACCTCCAGGAGTCTCTTCACATAGCTCTTTCTCTTACGAAACGACTTGGAGACAACCTACAGGGTTTGTGCTCATTAGAAGACGAGGAACAGCGGAAAAAGCGCAACATTATGTAGATCTACAAGGGAAATGACCACACCTTTCTTCCTGTCCACGTTTTCTCCGTCATGGATTGGAATGGCGTTTCCAACGAAAGGAGACGAAAGTCAGTGATCTCAGCTTAGATCATCGTGATAGCAGGCACATGTTAATTATAGAATTAAAATTTCGTTTGTAGCATCAGAAGTGAATGAGGAACTTGAGAAGATTCTCCAAACAAAATGTTTGAACCACAAAAGTCTCTTCTCTGGGATGATGCACTGCATCTCAGTGAGAGAGTATTTCAATGTCTCGTCAGAGATGTCGAGGATGGAAATCTATTCATCCATCTCCCTCTGTGTATATATATGGTGTGTATGTGTGGAAGGTGTCATCATGAAATCCATTGTAACAGGATGATTGTGTGCATGAGAGCTTCCCATTTTTGTTGGTCATGTATGGCGCTGGAGTAGAAACAGGAAGAGTGACACAGTGTTCAAGGTAGTGGTCCAGAGACCAGCCAGAAATTAGTAATTAATGAAAATGTTGCATTGTTGAATCAAGTAAAAGGCGTGATTCAATGTTGTACCTGCAACATCTTGGGAAGGAATGTGGAAGTCACCATGTCAAGTATGGAGAGATGAGACCCTACTCTTTGGATACTTATGGGCTGATTTCATGATGCCATACATCTCTTGTTGGTCTTACAAACAGAAGAAATAGACGTCCAAAGACGTCGCACGTAAAGAATCAGGGAGATAATCTTTTGCTGCAATCAAATGTGGCATGATCTAAAAAATGGGAAGGATCAAATGCGGTGGAGATGAATGTGTCCCTTGCAAGGACAACCGGTGGGAACTCTGATTGTAATATCAAGCCCATGAGGTTGGCCCTCACAGTCAGTGGAATGCATCGCTTTGCTCTCTCTTTCGTATATTTCTCTATTTGGTCACTTGGTCGAATATTCTTGTCCTTGATGCATTCTTGTAGGTAGGAGGCTAGGATCACTGCATCTTCTAGAGCTGTACAGCCACCTTGACCAAGGTTTGGCGTCATGGGATGTAAAGCATCTCCGGCGAGTGCAATCGGACTTGGATGTGGCGACGTATTTGGGAATAGCTCTGCAATATCCCATCTATCTGATAATCTATTTTTTGAAACTCGCCCGGCCGGAGTACGTTGGATGGCATCCCAGACAATACTTGTTTTCCAGGATTCCTGACTGGCTATAAGCACGTCCCGTGCCTGGTCTATGATATCAACATTACCACTATCTCCATATACATCATCATAGAAACATACATACCAGTACAGTTCCTTTGACGATACAGGATATACGCCAGCACGAACCCCACTCCCCAAGACTTGCCGAATGGTTCCTGGCATGTCCTCTTGTGAGGCATACTCTGCTATGCCGCGGATCGCTGTCTGCCCAACAAACCTTGTACCCATCTCTTTATTCTTAAACGTACCATATGTCTTTGCAATCACACTGTTGACACCATCGGCACCGACGAGTAGATCTGTTGTATATGTGTGACCATCATCTGTCTCAAGAGTCACAGTGCCCTCCTTATCCACAATACAAGATCGGCATTCCACCCCAAATTTCAACTGTGTTGTTTCTTTGTTAATATCTTCAGCCAAACATTGAACCAATCTACCCCGAAGAACCCCACCAAATTCGTGTGGTCCCCCATCACACGTCGCCAGGTCAAATGATGTCAGCACCCTGTCCCCATCCTGTCGACAGAGTTCCACTCGATTCACTCGACCAGAGCTATCCCTCACACGATCTCCCACACCAAGTGCATCAAGCGCCTTCCATGCATTCGTCCAGAGCCCGAGCGCAGTCCCTCCCTGCATCACCTCTGTTTCTCGCCTCTTTTCCAGCACGAGGCAATTTGTCCATCCTGTCCTTTGCAGTGCCAGTGCAGTTGCCATACCTGCAGGACCTCCTCCTACGACGATGGCATCAAATCGGTTTGATGAATGAATTTTCGTCGACAGACGTTTGTTACAGGAAAAACGAGCAGGCCTTTTGACCTCCTCTGAGGTCCACAGACTTGCTGCTCTGTGAGATTGGACAGCATATGCCATTGTCAACAATACATCAACCATAAACGGTCAGATTCAAGAGCATTCTATTGGATTCACGCATCACAAAGTACATGACACACGAAAACATCAATAATTGGTTTCTGCTACAGCAAAATGGCTGAAACCAATTTGACGGCTGCCTCCCCGACAGTCTTTTGATTTTGTAATTGTGTCTCGTCAGCAGGGGGACTTGGGCATTATAATTTAATAATCAAAGGTAAGATAGTGTTTATATGGACGAATATTGACCGAACGACTGAGAACGCGTGGCACTGTCCACGGCCTCCCGGTTTCAGACATTGGCGTCTCTATCGATGTATGGAAAAGATCAGGCACAACTGCAATAGAAGTTTTCCATGTTACTATTCATTTGGAATCGTCTAATCTATGAATGGATAACATGCGTGGTTCCTGCCGGTTGAATGTATATACCATCGAAGCGACGGCTGCTCCTACTGGAGGCTGTTTTGTCACGAATCTCGTCCTTCTTGGGGTGGAAGAGTATCAGTATTTGTTGTTTTATATGTTTTGTATACGTATTCGAGGATGGCCGATCGGCATCTGGGAAGAGTTCTTCGAGTGAACGTCCTGGGGTGAAACTAAGACTGACTGTGACCTTGTCTCTATGCAGATACGAAACAAAGAAAGCAAACATGACCAAGAAACGTAGAAATGGAGGACGTAATAAGCACGGACGTGGACACGTTCGCCGTGTTCGTTGCGAATCTTCTGCCATGCTTGTGCCAAAGGATAAAGCCATCAAGAGGTTCATTGTGAGAAACATTGTGGATGCTTCTGCCATCCGTGATCTTCAGGATGCCTGTGCTATTGAAAACTATGCCTTGCCTAAGATTTACCGCAAGGTCTACTATAGTATTTCCGCTGCCATTCACTCTAAGATTGTGCGTGTGAGATCTCGCAAGGCCCGTAGAGACAGGGAGCCACCAAAGCGCCCAGGATTCCGCAAGTAAATGTGTATGTGAAACACCTGCAGTGCTGTTGTTTCAAAATGCTATATTATATCTATTAAATAGCACAAAAAATTATTGTAAGTAGTATATATACAGTGCGGATATTTACATTTTCTTTCTTGTCTGTTGATTGATTTCTTCCTGTAGCTTTCGTTTCCTACTACTACTTGTGGGTTCATTCTGTCCTGCGTCAACCTCGAAATCTTCCTCTACGAATTCAAGGGAACCTTCTTCTTCTTCTTCTTCTTCTTCTTCCATTTCTTGGATTGCTGCCTCCATTTCCTCTATCGTTGGTTCCTCATACAACTCACCAAGGTCATTCTGGAACCTCTCTGCATAGTGGAATTATCCACGTCAACAACCGCAACACATTCCGTTCATATACATCATAGAAAAACACATAAAGAGACTGTCAATCGCGTAAATGGGATGATCAGCATGATTTTGATCAGATCCGAAAGATGGTTAACGTGCGTAGCATCATCCAGTCTCTTTCCAGAGGACATCGTAACAATCCACATACCTTTGGCTTTAGCAAACTTCTTACCACGCAAGTGCTCTTCAACCGATGCTTTGGATTTCTTAATCAGATGATTCGTCAACGCACAAAACATCATGTTCCTGCAGGACACATCTGCCATGTAAAGGACCATGCTCTCGTGCTCTAAAAAGACAACCACGTACGGATAATTTATCGATGGAGCCAGAAACGGCCGATATTCATCGATCCAATCTTCAATAGACTTGTTCTTTTTTAATCGCTGGTACTTCTTACCCCTACATCCAGAGTTTTGATTCCAGGGTCAGAGGACCATGAGATTTTGACGCATGCCATGCAACCTAGCACGTATCAACCTACCTCACAAACGATTCTAACGCATGTAACTTCACTGGAAGTTCATGATTATTCAAAATACATACAATCTTGGATCTATCCTCAGAATATGCGAGGAAAGGTTCCTCTGCCTTGAGCAGAGATTGAATCGAAGCCTCTTCCCCAGACATTCCCATGAGACGATAGGACCACGTCGTATGAAACTCTTATTTTCTTACTTTTCTAGTGTCCATCTCTTATTGCGATACATGCTTCATACAATATTCCACAGAGCTCGAACCTAAAAAAATAAAATTCATTCTGATCTCGTATGGCCATGGCCTAATGGCAATGCCGTTCGTTCGCCTTCCACGGTCGTGAATTGCTCTTCAATGACGTGATGAAGCTCTTCCAAGGCACACGTACGGCCCCGAAGTCTCTCTGACCAAGTAGAACAGAGAGACTGAATGTGTTGCCTCTGTTCTCGACAGATTTGCTTTGGCGTCACAATTCTGCCAAGGCTCATATGATATATCGTCGATTGCTTTGCGGGTGCACCAGGAAAAGAATCACGAAATGCCTTTCTGATTCCGTGGATTCTATCAGACGTGTCCAACAGACATAAGAGCAAGGTCCCAGAATCTGCCAACAGGATTTTGTAAATCTCGAGTACAATCTGTGGTGACACTGTCCCCACAATGTCCTTCATCATCTGAATTTCCCTGTCTATAACGTCTATACTGGGTCCAATATGTTGGATACATGCATCAATGCTCCAAGGATCAGGTCGCATATCATCGGGTCGAGAGGTCATAAATATCGTCTGATGATAATGTGACTGCCTGGATTCGTGATAGGAATGATCAGAAGGCAGCCCCCGATCAAGTATATCACACGTGGCTTTGTATATATCATCTGAAAGACTCTGATCGTTCATGAACGCCACACAGAGCCTCACAGCCTTGGGAGGTAGTGGTACAGGAACAAACTGTGTGTACCATTTAGGTTGGACACGACGTTGCTCATTCGTCCCTCCTTCCTCCCGTGATGAGACATCAAAGTACAGTGACTGTGCCTCAATAGCCCCCAGATTCAGTCCCTCTTCAAGGAACCGATGTTCCATGGAATCGTAAAACTGTTTGAGTTTTTCTGGGTCCCGTTGAGCGTCGTCAGAACACTCAACTTTGACCGCCTGGATTGGGTTAAACGTATCACCCTCATGCCTACACTCTCGAGTCATTGGAATGAAATCTTTTGAATCACTTGGTATTTCCATGGATTGTCAAGAAAATATACGTGCATTTTGTGAGGAATCATGATCGATAGAATCTCCCATCAAACATATTTTTAATGGGCACTCTTTGAAAAATGGTTGGGTAGCACGTTCGACTCAAACCTGCTCTGTCAACATAGATTGGGACTCTAGATTGAAAAGAAAAATTATCATGGAAGTTTCTGAGAAGGAGAGGATGGTTTCGGGGGAGGGGAGAGATGGAGGAGACGATAAACCGAAGAGCATGGTGGAACAGCACCGAGCAAAACTGCTTGCGGCGAAACAGGAGATAGCAATGAGTAAAATGAAGGTTTTATTTCCTCATTTGAGAGAAGGATTGTTGCGAGAGGCTCTGAAGGCGTCGGATTGGAGTGTAGAAACATCTCTGCACCTCTTGGAAGGGTTCTTGAAGTCTCAAAGAGACGTGCTGTCTTCTATTGATGAGAAGATTAGATCTCGCCAAGCATATCTCTTGGAAAAAGCTGGCATACGGCTGGACGATGAAGGAACGGGTGCCCAAAAGAGAGATGGAGAGAGGGATGATGGCAAAGTGGACAAGAGGAGAAGGAGAAAACACAAGAGGCATCGGTCAAGGTCTCCAAGTCGGCGAGAGAAGCGAGGGTCTCGATATGGTAAATATGGAATTATTCGGGAGTCTGATATGTATGACAAGCGTCCGGAATTTACTCTCTGGGCTATGGACGAAAAAAAAGTGGATGTTGAAGGTTTGAGCCAGCGTAGAGAGAGGGAGTTGTTCTCAGAATACATGGAGGACTTTAACACAGCAACGTTGCCGCATAGAAAGTATTACAGCCTGAACAAGTATGAGAGGGAGAAATCGCGTCGCCGTGGTCATAGAGATTCCGCAGGGGAACAAAGAATGTTTGATGATGAGCGTGAGCGACAGAGGGAGCTAGAGCAACAGAAGGAAGTGGAGCAGTCTCACCGATTCAAAGAGATATACGACGAACTTAAACGTAGCGATAAAGCAAAAGATATGAGAGAGCAAGATTTACTGCGGCAAAAACGTGATTTGGCGTATAGAACAGGTGATATTGAACAAGCTGAAAGAATTACACAAAGACTTCGGCCCGATCCGTAGCCATTATATATATATTATATGTATCATCATCACGGCTGTGGCCTTGTCTGTAAAATGTACATTTGTTCATTCACAATACATCCTTCAACATCCTGAGGAGATGCAAAGACTTTTTCGAGCAACTTTCCAACAACAGCCAATCGTTTCCCCAGCATTTCTCTAGCATCTACACTGCAACTCAATTCATGCCTACTGTAGTCCATAGTTTTACAGACTAGGCTTTTACTATTTGCCTGTGGTAGCAGCACCTCACTGAAGTTTGCAAATGAATCGCAAGAAATGGATTCGGCACCAACAGTGAATCTCCAGCCAGACCCTCGTGTTCCAGATGCAAGTGTTTCACCCTGACCCGGGGCAATTTCTGCAAGGAGAGAATCTTCTACCAATGGGTGCTTGGTATGGAGAACAAAAGAGAGTTCAGGTGCCAATTGAGGCTGAATGAGTACGGCCATAAATGCATCTCTGGGATGGATACCAACAGCTGCTCTCGCAAGCATTGCTCTACGACTAAACAATGATGCCCAAACGCTTTTGATTGCATTGTCGATCGCTTCCAGATTATCTCTTGGTACGTTGGTTATGGAATCATACAAGCCAGCTCCTGAAAGACCTTCCAGGTCCTCAACATTTGCTGATGACCTCAGTATCAACATGGGATCATTCTTGAATGAGCTTTCAATCATTACTGAAATGGTTCCAGGAATCTTTTGAGACATGACAAATTCTTGGAGTTCTTCACACAGTGCGTCTAGCTCTTCTGGGTGATTTGCTGTTGCCGACAAGAATGTGTGAGCTCTGTCAAGCATGTTGTCCCATACATCTTTCTGACCATTTTGTGAAATCACACTCTCTAAACAACCAAAAGGCACAACGAGCCCATCAAGAGCATGAAAGAATGCATTTGATCCATTCGAATTGCTTCTTTGAGTCGATACGTCCAAACATTCTTTTGCCAAGGATAAGAGATCATTGCATGCAGATGCCTTTGCACCGGATGTTTCTACACGTGCCTCAGATAATGGAAGCACACATGCATGATCAACCAACGCCACTTTCGATGCATTCGAAAAAGAAACGCCTTGTCTATTTTCTTGTACTGATGATGAGACATTCTCTCCGAATTGCAGGGATATTCCATCTCCACCTGCACAGATGGTCACAGGATTGCCAAGGTGATCAAGCACAAGTTTTTGCGCACTCTTATCATCCGATGCTATAAATGTCATTTTTTCCTGTCTTGCACGTACACCAAGGTGTGATAGATGAGGAATTTCATGTAAGAGCACCACGCCTTGCAGATTTTTTGACAGAGACACGAGTTCCTCGTCTCCAGTGGCATTCTTGACCACTGCAATAAAGTTACCTTTGACATTCACTTCCGATATGCTCCTTGGAGATAATTCATCAACCTCAACAAGCACGCCGGAACATTCTCCTTGCCTAATAACTTGCCACGGTGGCATGTTAGCTGCCTTCCTTGCTGCCTTGAGCATAAGAGTGGCCAGTTTGGCTGTTTGAAATGCCATGTTACTCCTGATTTCCGATTCAGAAAATACTGTTGCCTTTTCCGTTTCAACCCCAAGAGAAGAGCCTAGTGTGACGGCCGGCGAATATAGACTCTCAATGACGACTGAACAGAAGGATTCTGTGAGTCTGAGAACCCTATTGAGAGCAGCACTGAAACGCCTGGCTTCATCTTGGAGACCAAAACCTCCCATTTGCTGCCACGTCGTCAACTCGTTTTCAAGTGCCATACATTCGGATTGCATGTAACCGGTTATTCCAATGTGTCGAAGGGAAAGCACCAATGCCCCAATGGGTAGTGCCCAGGCACCATCACTTCCTTGCTCCAGGTAATCAGATCCTCCTTTATCTTCGACAGTATTGATAAATCTTGACAAAAGTACAAAGAGATAATCTTCCGCACGAATTTCAGCCAGTCTCCACTTTTGACGCATCGATAGCGCCTTTTCTGGTGCATCGTTGCGCAGGCCTCCCGAGAGACCATGGGATAACAATGCCCGCACAGTAGTCAATGCATGCATGCAATCCATCACAACGTTGTCATCCCAAGACTCCATAGCATCAAATTTTCTCTTTGCGATGATGAAACTATCAATTATTCTGTTCGAATCATCGTCAAGAGAAGGTGCCAGGTCAGCAAGGGCATCTTCAAGGGACCCTGCATTGAAAAAGTCTCTCAATTCTTTGAGGAATATCTCAAGTTCTCTCACAAAGTCCTGGCTGTAATGGTCCTTATCCTGCATGATTCTTTTAAGCAAGGATTCACTCGCAGCGAGATCTTCAGGCCCAGCATTTCGATGAAGTTTGTTCTGGATGGTATGCTTGATTTCCCGTTTCAAATCCTGTGGGATATCATTGCGGTGAGCAATGTCCCGTATCCGTGTCAACGGAGTGCTCTGCATGAATTCATCTGTAAATGATGGTATACGAGTTTGCATTCTACGTGCAAGCAGAGCATCAGGCGTCCCAGGACGTTCTCCAATGATCCACTCCAAGCTCCTGAAAATAAGCTGACTCAGCCTTGCATGATGGTTTGGCCTGTGATGTCCTCCACTTTCAACACAACTGATAGATCCATTCGATACCCATGTCAGATAGATAAATGCGTGTGCCAATGTTTCCAGAGGAGGTCTCATATTGCAAGACCTATCAACAATTGTATTTTTAGCCAACTCGAGTTTACTCAACCAGTTTCCAGCCTCTCTATCACCTTGAACAATCTTCAAGGCCACGCCATCTAGCCCATCCGTCTTCCACTGACCTTGCCTCTCTCTTGGATGTTCATTAGACTGCATAAATACAGTATCATTGCCCGACCATTGCTCAAGTTCAGGTTTATCAAACGAGTCCATGGACACATCCCGAGATTGCTCCCACTCACCGCTCTCAGATATCACAAATCTCTGAGGAGCATCCACCTCAACCGACCTCGACCATTTCACTGTCACGTCACCTCCATCCTCGATCACAAATTTTGATCCATCCAGGACATGGTTCTCACCCCCTTCCCAATCCACCTCCCCACCATCCTGGACAACAACACATTTAAACTCAACAGATCCATGCATCTCTGCAACAGGGCAGGTCCATTCCCACACATCTCCATCAGTCCAGGACATTGTAGCCTTACTATCTGTTGGGTTCCATCGACCAAGGTACGAAGAATTACCAACAAGCCTCACATGCTCTCCAAAATTCACTGCCTTTTTCACCCGAAACCTCAACACTCCAGTCCCAACGTCATCATGCGTCGCAGCCATCGCAATCGCGTGACGAACCCTTTTAGACTGCATACATGTATTTAATATATGCATTTTCTTTGAAAGAGAGATAAAGAGAGGCAACCTGTGCCGCAAGGTCCGTGTCATGGGCATGGAAACCCTGTGACTGATCGTTGCCATGGTTCCATGCAAGGCAGCACGGCCCCTCGGCTGCAATATAGAGCCAGAATACATTATATATTTTTAAATTTTAAGTCATACTAATAGCCTGATTCGTTTATAACTTCGCTGTAATTGAGTAGACAGGTTTGCATGGCAGTGTGATATCCTCGAGGCAATATTGCCTCTAAGATTAATCTTGACCTTCATTTCATTTTCTTACTTCAGACGACCAACAATCTTGTATTTACTCTGGAACTGTGCTTCCCAGCTACGAAGAGCATCCATTTGAGACGATGTACAATCATCCAGTCTATCATTACAGTCCTCTATGTCGACTGAATACCGTGCCAGGGCTCTGGAACACTCCCGGCCTGCAAATGGATATGCACCATCCGGTCCATAGAATGCCTTGGCAGGACTCACATCAAACAAAACTCCACGAATTGAAAGAATCATGGGCTTTGACTCGTCAGTACCATCATATTCTCTCAGTTCTTTTGCATTCAAGGACAATGCAGGGACAATCTTTCCTAGCACTGGATACTTGGCTGCCAACTTTTCTTCCCATTGCTCTAGAATGCGTTGTTCTTTTTCTGTAAAGTCTGAGATATCCCCAGTACAATCTGAATCCTGTAAACTCATCTTTCCCAGGGCCCTGCTTACTTCTTTCCCAGCATACATACTATACGTCTTGCCAGGTCCATAAAACTCCACACCTCGACTGACGTCATACACGTGACCCTTCACAGCCAGTGCCAACGGTCGATACGGATCCATCCCATTGTATTTGGAAAGTTCTTCCATGGTTATTTCTATCTTTTGATGCGGGCGATCGGCACGAACTCGTCGACTGGTGACGAAATGGAAATATATTGCCCGTGCAAAAGAAATGACAAAGTACCCACAAAGGGCACCGATGATTGTCACCCAAATGGATGCCATTCTAGTAATAAATTACATTTCATTTCATTTCAAGTCAAAGATAATGCATGGTTTTGAAGAAAAGTTCTCATGGTCCCATCATATGTTGCACATCCAACAATTCCCATCTTTAGAGCTTTTTGAAAGTCTGACTCTTCCCATGGACCACTGCAAGACATGTATGTCACCATTCCAGAGACTGGTGCAATACTCATCGTGATGGTTGCATACCCCTTCTTTTCCTCATCCCCTGATGGATCAATTACCATGGTGTTGCCACCATACATTGCCATTGAACAGGCAGAAACCATATCTTTCATTTCTATCCCCGCATCTACTAATGCCATAGTGGTACCATTTATGATGGCTGAAGCAACTGAACCATCCTTTTCCAGGACTGTGCATCGAATATCCAGCACCAGCTTTGGGAACTTTTCCAACAAGATGGCAGATTGGATGGCTGACTGCACCACTCTGGCAAGTTCTAACTCTTCACTAGTCTGTATAAATAGCGTAATTCTTTTATCAATCAATCAATCAATCAATCAGCGAATTTGAATACTTTGGCAGGATACATACCTTTCTTGGGCCTACTTTTGGTTGGGAGGGAAGTGTCATGATACTTACATCCACCGTCACACGACCTTGGGGAGTGTATGAATCTCTATACATGTCACTCTCTCGTGGTCCAAAGATGCCAACCATGACTTTGGTGGCACCAACTTCCACAAAACTGGAACCCTGAGCTTGAGACAAAACTCCAACCTGTAAACCTGTAGACAGAGGAACCCTTCTATATTAGAATATGGCTAGTTCATAGAATATCACATTCTAGTACGTACATGGTTGTCGAAAATCCTCTGCAAATCGTCCGTCAGATCGTTGCATGCTCATTCGCTCATGAACTCGCTTCAATTTGAGGCACTCAGACTGAGAGAAATTGAACGGAAACTGGACAACAGTGAATTCAAATGTGGCATACTACTAGTAATTTATTTATAGTTTAGGGAAGAGTCGCACGATGCCATCAGTTCCTGTAGACATGATTCCTTCGTCACAGACAGTCATGTCAGTGATGCTATACTTGGTCTCTCCAAAGATTTTTGGCTTGGATGAATGGTATACCTGATGGCTCTGTTGGAACAGAGATCCGTTGCATGGATCCCATAGTCGAACGATGCCGTCTTCACCTCCAGTGACAATGGCATGATCTGTTCCAAGAAGATTCCTCTTTGATGTACGGGACCTTGGAAGTAGGCTCGTGTCGTATGATATTGTATCAATGGCTTGAATCTTGCCTTTGCAGGCCTTGACATTCCATAACAGTGCCTTTTTATCCGAACTCCCCAACATGCGCACATCGCTGACGGAGAGGTTGCCTGAATCATCTCCAGCAATAAGAAGCCAGCCGCCTGGTAGTGTTCTGATTCGGTTGACTGGGGCTTTGTGGTGTGTTAATCTGCCGACGCACGCAGGTTTTGATTCGGATGTATCCCACAATGAAATATTTCCTACATTGCAGGAACCAGCTGCAGCAATGACGACAGATCCTCCACCTACAAAGGATATCGATCTCCCTTGTTGCTGTACACATGTGTGCCACCATTCTGAACATGTCGCTCCATCCACATCCGAATGCTTATTAAAACCAGAGGATAGTCTCCACACTGCAACGAGACCTCCTTCTCCAATGGATGCAAATCTCTCGCCATTCTCGGAGAAGCAAATGTCGACAGCCTTTCCCCAATGGCTCATCTTGGATGTCATGGAATGGGTCCTGGCAAATCCCGACGAAAATGAAAACATATCCGGATTCGACTTGAGTTCTTTCAAGTCTTGATAAGGAACTGGAGTGAAAAGACGGAGAGGACGTGGTCCATCGTACTGCCAAAGCTTGATTCTGCCTGTATCCTTGCAACCACTGAGAAAGAGTTGGCGTTGAGGATGTGATGCAAGCATTTTACTCACAGTCTTTTTGGCATCAGCAAGAGGCGGCCTTTCACTACTTCGCGATGATATTGCAGACACAGCTGCAAGTCCTATGTCTCCATCAATCATTGTGGAACTATCTTCTAATGGGTCTGTCACCCAAGATGCTTGGTCAAATATCTGAGAGACAAACTTTGAAAATATGCCACCCTTATTGGCACCACCTGCCATTGTTGGACTTTCATGGAACGGAGATCGATTTTCCATGTACAATCTATCCTCTTCACGAGACATTTTAACATCAGGGTGCGTTGCGAATTCCAAAATACCATTCTTGGTCGTGGAAATTGCCACAAGCCTGCCACACACATCCGGTGCTAGGAGTGGGCAACTACAAATAGAATTCAAGATGTCTCCGTCTACTTTGAAAATTTCAACCCCTTTGGGATATACGATTTGAAGAGGTGATTCCTCCAAATCTTTAAATGTCTGAGATTTTTTCAGCATTCTTGCCAAGTCACGTTGCTCATCATGAGATTTTCTCAGAGACGACCTTCCACTTTGGAGAGCCTGAGAATCTATTGAGAGACTTCTACCAAGAGAAGAGCCATCTATGGACTTGGGAGTTCCAACATATTTCATTTCACTACGATGATGGGTTGCAATGGTCTTGTAAATGTGCTCAATTTTATGCAAGACTGTATTGCAAGAAATGTCTAGACCAAGGCTTCTCAACTCTTCAGCCTGTGACAAGTAATGGTGTATCCTTTCGTGGAAAATCTCTTCTGTGGAGCTTTCAGGAAGCAAATCTATTGGAGTATCTATCAAGGCGAGTGCACACGTGTTAGAGAGCGACTTTCTGTGATCATCTGTCTGCTTTGTATTCACATATGCAGATGCAGCCATATCTAGCTCCAGACTCAGCCATGGCATACCATTTCTGCTCAGAATCTCAGACGATTTGATACATGCATGGTATATGGAATCCTTTAAATCATCAATAGTTTTCTGATCTATATTCTTGGTCCCCTCTGGAGCCAGCTGAATCAGTTGTATCAGAGTTGGCAGGAGCCAAACACTCTCTGATGGCTGGCAAACAATTGAGAGGGCTGTAATTGACTCTTCGAGGTCTCCCATGATCCAATGTTTCAAAAATTCTACTGCAGATCCAGTATGAGGTTTTAAAAATTCATCAATTGCCTCACCAATGCCGACAGAAGTCTCCCCCAACATTTTGTACAACATGATTGCCAGTTGTATGTCTTCCAACTGTTGGATGCAAATTTCTATTGCATCCTTTACTTTGCCACCCAAGATGAAAAATGTTGCTGCCATAGAATACCTGTGTTGGCTTAATAATACAAATGCATTTTTGCAAGCCGCTGTTTGATTCGTCTCCTGGCTAAAGTCCCTTGAGAAGAACTCTGCTTGCTTTGATTTATTGCATGTCCTATAGAGACCTTGAAGAATCGCTATTTTACCAATGGCTGCGTACAAAAGAGCTGCTTGATCTGGATCTCGAGTTTCTCTGAATGTTGTACGGGCTGCCTCTTCTACAAGCTTGCCAAGCTCTTGCTTGTCTCTCAACCATAATGCAACACCCGCAGACTTTAAAGTCTCCCAAGAACCCTGTCCTACGTGAGCACGATCAGCATTGTTTCGTTCTTCTTGAAGACGCTCCAGTACACTCAAAATATGTGACGAATCACTTGAAGAAAGGCTCATCCAAACCAGTGAATCTACGGATACCAGTGGAGAAAGTCCAAGTTTGCTTGTAACTCCACAGGGCAGGTTTGGTTTGACACCATCTGGCTGATGTCTGGCACTGAAATCAAATGATACCCCGGCTGCATTTTTCAATCCCATATTTCGATACAAATTATTATTCAGACTTGTGCTCGACGTGTCTTCTTGGGTTTCCATATTTTGATCCCCTTCTCCTTCTGACCAAGCCAAGCACAAGAGAAATATAAGAGAGGGTTTGTCAATGTCTTGCATTATCGAATTCAACACAAGCCTTGATGCTTTCAACGCATGTTTAAGCGTGACGAATACCGATTGATTCAACCCAAATATATGCTTGGAAAAATCGGATGTGTCACACTCTTTTGTGCTTTGAATACTTTCCATCCTGTCACATAATTTGGAAATAGTTTCCAGATGGGATTTACATTGCATTGCTGTCATCTTTTCCGCCTGACAAATGTGGAGATGTTTTGCATGCTTATCCTCCTGCATACCATTCTCATGAGAAGGCACTGATGGTTCTGGAGCAACAGATGCACCATTCATGCCAAATGCTGCCAAATCAAGCATACCACTCTCGTAAGAAGGCACCGATGGTTCAGGAGCAATAGACACACCACCCATGCCGAACGCTGCCATATCAAGCATACCACTTTCATGAGACGTAGCTTTATCTTGGTGAATCTCTGGCTCATTCAATCTAGAGTCCTTTCCACCCGAAAGCACACCCTGGAGTTTCCCCAGATACTTGGAGAGATCTATATTATTTCTAGAAATTAAGCTATCAGAAGAAGGCGTCTGGAATGGAAGAAACACGTTGCCTTGTTCTAAAGCATTTATGAATTCGTCACCACCAGATGTTTTTGGAGAAGTCATGTCTGATGCGTGGTAGCTCATGGAATCATTTGATTCCATCTCTACGTCAAGAGCCTCAAGCCAATCCAAAAACGAGCGCAATATACCAAAGAAAGTATTGATGTGTCCAGAAACTAAAAATGACCGCATCATCCTGGGATGATACAAAGGAAGGGGACCAGCTGTTTTGAGGAGGACCCGGCCCATGCATACAGAACTTGAATCACAACCCAAGATACTCTCACCAAACATGCTCATTGCACTCCCAGAGATGGATATCAAGTGATTGTGAGAATACAAGAGTTTTATAGGCGAGTTCTTGTAGATGCTTGTGAACCTAGCCACCACTTGCCAGGAATTAAATGAAAGGTTGTGGAGGGCACATATTGAAACTTGCCCATCATGATATCCAATGGCCATGCAGGGAACTACTTCCTCCGGCATCCATATAACTGAGGAGATAGTCTGGTCATCTGATGCGCGGAATATTCCACACATCGAGGCACCGTTGTCACTAATACTGTAGACATGAATTTGCCGTTGGCTTACATCCAGTGCTGCCAAGAGCCTGTGGTTTTTCTCATACCTCATACAGACAAATGATTCAACGTCTCCTCTTGGTACCAAGCATGTATCGATTTCCATGACACAGAATTGCTGCGTCTCCTTGGTGTACTTTGCGTTCAAGATACCTATTTGTCCCAAAGATGTCCCCACTAGCAACAGCATTCCATCACAATGGCTACCAATCTCCTCAACATGAATTACCTTGTCATCCTTGTCAATATTCATAAAAACAGGAGATTCTAATTTTACTTTTTCGGTATAAAATGAGCTTGAGATGTGTGTTCCATTCTCCTTCATGGAAATAATGCAGAGCTCATCCCCAGACATTCCAGCATGTAGCCCAGAGGCATTATCAATGGCATGCCTGCCTACAACCGATACACTTTTATGAACGATAGAAAGCCTATATACAAGAGTACCAATGACCAAAACAATTGAACACATGTGTTTATCCGAGGAAAACGCCTTCATGTATACCGAATGTTCCAAAATATGCCTGGACTCCAACTGTATGGAACAACAATAGCACAAAGAGTCTTTAGTGTCCCCTAAATCCCACAGAATCAGGCATCCATCGACATCTAATGAAATGACATAATCATGAATCATTTCAATTGCTACAATATCACATCTATGCATCTGTCCAAACCCTTTCCAAGTTTCTCTCAAGTATAACCTCTGATGTATACTGGCAGGTGAGTTTGGCAAGGTTTCTTTCATGCAAGTCCCGAGACAAATTCCCGAGCTCATGATAGTAGATGCATCATCTCCGTATAATGTTTCCAGACAATGAATCTCAGGAAACTCGTCTCCATATACCATGCGAGCAGTGAATGTGGCACTCCTTCCCTTACACTGTGATACATCAAAAGGCAACCCAGAATCCCACAGAAAAGATCCCCACAGGACTATTTGAGGTTTTTTAGATGTTTTCACTGTATTTTGTGATCCAATCATTCCAACTGAAAAGCTAGATACAACGACAGCAGTCAAGCCTCTCACAGCATACAATGACAAGGTCACAGATCCACGCTCCTTTGCATGATATCCAACAATGAGCCATAATATATGCGATTGCAACGAACCTCCTGCCCGAGAGAGCCCTAGAATACTATCCAGTGGTTTAACCCAAGAGCAAAAGACGCTCCTCTTCTCTGCTTCGGAGGAACCACTCTGCAATGTGTTGAACATCAGAGTCATTGCAAAATAACTATCAGACTGACTCGATGGGTTACGAGCTGTGCCATCTTGGCCATTATAGTCCCCACGCATCACCACCATTTCTACCCATATCCGCACACAACCATCTTTATCCAGTGTCATTATCGCAGGGTGGTCTTCTGTTGCATCACTTTCAGCACTCGAGGATTCTTCCAAAATATCCTTCCTCAGTGTCCCAGGGCTCCATTCCACATGCACCACCTTTGTGGGATGCTTCAATGTTTCACATGTCACACAGTCTTTATACCACCACACATATACACCATGATCTCCGGCTGTCACGCAAGGCGAGCCTGCCCAGGCTCCAGCACTCACATGTTCTTGAGGACCAGAGCTCCTTGTCTCCCAAAACAGACTCAACTCACTCACATGATCACGAGTGTACATCCTCCACATCTGGACTCTAGATTCCGAATCTGTGATTAAGATTCCATCCAACTGATGCGTCCAGGACATGCCGAGCACACAACCAAGAGACCCTGGCTCATACACACTCACCTCTCGCTCCACATGACACACCCTATACACATCCATAGTGTCACCTCCATTCCCTAGCCAATCTTGTACAGACACCAGATCATACATCAAACGATCCAATCGAAACACTGCAAGACATGTATCCGTCGCAGCAGCCAGCAACGCATGGGGACCGCCTCCATATTCCACCCGACAGACAGCCCCACAGCCATGTCCATCATCAGCAAGAGAAAGTCCCAGGACAGTCCGTATGTGAGAATTCACCACATCAGAATCATCTCTAGAGTAGTATCCCACATATACCATGCCATGACGAGTGCCCCAGGCAACAAATTGAAACCCATCAAGCCCAGGAACAACAAAATCCACTGGAGCACAAGACTCCTCGGGACTCTCCCCGGTCATAGAAGAGCAATACAACGCGTTATCCATCGTTCAATATATTATCTCACGATTTAAGACATTTCTCCTCTCAGAAGAGTGAATCCGTCATGACACTTGGTGTTGACATGGAGATTCAAATGATGTCGAGTTGATGACACTACCAAGGGTGGTACGGACTCTATGGTACTGGAAATACAATATAAATATGTAAATTTAATGATTATCATTCAACAATATCCACCAGAGACTGAGATATATCAACCCCAACCTCTTCCTGAAGTTCAGTCAAGCTGGACGAGAGAGAACCACTGCATCTCAGGACATCACAACGACATACTCTCATTTCTATCATTTGTATACATGTCAGTGCAAGCCATACGTTCCTATACATGTCTCTGCTACATCGTATCAGGAAGATACCAGTGGGATCGTGGACATATTTGACCTGACATGATGCAAGGCTGGCTCCACGGCCAACATCTCCAAACAAGACTCCAAGGGAATCTCTCACAGATTTCAACAGAACTGACGAACTCGAAGAAGCTGAAGCCGAAGTAGATAGTCCACGACCATCCTTGAACGTAATCTGACAGACCAGGTATCGATTCTTAAACTTGAACCCACCCATTGTCGTTTGTTTGTTCAACAGAGCTTGTAAGACACCTCAAGGCAAAGTCACAGCAGGAATAGAGACCAATCGTTACGATTTCATGATGGATTACCTATAGTATATTCATAGATGTATACAGACTTATTTACTTTAAGTATTAAATACCCTATACACTACAAAGTAGTTTCTCATTGCAATGAAGAACGAATGTATCTCACATTGACTCAACGATCTCACTGAGTCAATCTCACTGAGTCAATCTCACTGAGTGCATCAGTCTCAATAGGAAAGCAACATTTTCATTGATGAATGAATATTTATTGTTTTTTCATGATACTACAAGCATATAATATATAAAGATATTTAGTTGTCATCATATCTTGATAGAAGATAGAGACATCTGCAGTTTGTTCCCACTAGCCAATTCTTGTCTTTGACTGACGTGATTCACTCCCGTTGGATACAATCTGTGTTGTTTTATTTCGTTACAAACTGCTAGAGTAGAAACTAGAATTCTGGTGTTGGAAGGGAGAGAGGAATCATCTAGTGTATCAGGATGGCCAGCAGCAGGAATGGGGAAGGGGCAACGGGAGTGGGGGGTTCTGGTAGTGGATTGGGGCCGCCCTTGGTGTGTCATGGACACACGAGGCCTATTGTGAATGTGCACTATAGTAAGGAGACTCCTGATGGGATCTTCCTGGCGTCTGCATCAAAAGATGGTCAGCCTCAAATACGGAATGGGGTGACTGGAGATTGGATTGGTACATTTCAGGGACATAATGGTGCCGTATGGTCGTGTGTGTTGAATGATTCTGCTTTCGTTGCAGCTACTGGGAGTGCCGATTTTTCTGCACGAGTATGGAATGCTGTGACTGGGGATGAGTTGGTGAACTTTCCCCATAAACATATAGTGAGGACGACGGCATTTGAGCGTTCCAGTTCTGGTACGAGATTAATGACTGGCGGGGCGGAGAAGATGGTGCGATTATTTGATCTGGGCAAGCCTGGAATGATGGATCCAGTGACGACATTTGGGCCGGCACCTGATAGCATTCGCTCTTGTATGTGGAGCGGAGATAATCGGAGAATACTTCTGTCGTATTTGGATGAAAAAGGTGTAGATATTATAGACCTATCTAGTGGGTCGATCGTAGATCGATTGGAAACTGGAGATTCTACTGGTCCGGTGTTATCCATGGAATATACTTGGTGTGGAAAGTATTTGGTGACTGCGCAGAGACATTGCATAACTGTAAGGGATGCTTTTAGCCTTGCTGTTGTAAAGCAGCATACAATAGACTCGTATGAAGTAGAAGCTGCGTCGTATTGCCCCGAAAAAAATGTGATTGTGGCAGGAGGGAGTGATATGTGGGTCCATGTATACAATGCTGATACTGGAGAGGAGCTGGAGACTGGAAGGGGCCATCATGGGCCAGTGCATTGTATGCGATTTTCCCCTAAAGGTGATAGTTTCATCTCTGGATCAGAAGATGGTACAATTAGAATTTGGAAATTGTAGTAGATAACATATAGGCACATCATTCAAAACCTAAATCTCTTCGCCATCTCTCTGATGTCTTAAAACGCAGTGCATTCCTAGACATGAGTTTCATGAATCTATTCCATTGCTTTTGATATGAATCACTCATCATTTCTGGTGTGAGTCGTAGAAATGTAAAACTTTTCATCGGAGGCAAAAATCGAGTGCTGTATTCAGTCACATCTTCTGTTGAGCCACTGCCAGAGGAAATTGCAATTGGATCATCCTCTGTACCTCCTCCTTCTTGCAAAGGAGTTCCAAGTGGCTGTGTATTGTACACTATCCTTTGTAATGCACTCTCGTCGATTGCATTTGGCATGAAGCATGGCAAGGCATTCTCACCTGCAAGAGGTACCCCTGCAGCAAAGGCAGCTTCTTTGACCTCTCGTAACAGCCCTTCAGGACCACAGAGAGCTTCTGGGGGATGCTGCGAGTCACACATTTCCACACATGTGAGTGTAAGGCTCACTCCATATTTTGCACAAAGAGAAATGATGCCTCCATATCCATTGTACCCTGCAGTGAGCTCTGCTGGATGACTCTTTGTGTGATACCACCAATGCACGCCAGCAATCTTGAGATTCATACTCACCGGTTTGCCCTGCGGGCTGGGCCAGGACCACTCCTCCATGCTATTTAAACCATCTGATACAGATGTTGAGCTCCTAAATGATGCATAACTGGGACCTCTAGATTTCAATCCTCCTGTTGTTGAATTCTGTCGTTGCAAAGGTGAGTTGGGCCTTTCCCTAGGCGATGGCTCTGCAGAGATGCCTATAAAATCGTTCAAGGACTCAGTATCCTCTCCACTCGGGGTTGTTCCATCAGATTTTCCAGTTTTTGCATCGACGACATTGAACACAAGCGAGGCAGCAAGGAGCATTCTATCGCCATGGTCCAAGAGGGATTGACAATACCAATCTAAAAAGAATTTTCCATACTCTGTGCTCCATGTCCCGTCCCATCCACGGAAGAATGCAGTATCATCTGGAGTAGAATTATAATGTCCCACGTCTGGAGGGCCTGCGTGGCCCCATTCGGGATGTCCTGCCTCTTCGGCAGCGGTTGCAAGAGATGCAAGAGCCCTCCTATCATAACACTGGAATTCTCCAATCCCAGGAAAACGCCAACCATTTGTCTCTGCATATGAGGGATATCGAAGCTCTCCACATGGACCTGCTCCTAAAGATATTTCAGAAATAGCATCGTAAAAGGAACAAGCACTGTCTGCGATGAACTCATCTCTGAATGCTTTCATGAAATCAACATAGCATTGTATAGGAGATCTTCCTCGCAGAATCCCAGGCTCATCGTCTGCAAATAAAGATATGCATTCTAGATTCCGATTCCCTGGGGAAAATTCCCGCGGTCTATCCGTGAAAAATATGTCTGGATCTCGTTCTCCAGCTGCCAGAACCCATGCAGGCAGGGGAACCTCTGCATTATCTCCTACATTCCCTCCACATGCATGGAATGCCAAAACTACTTGTATTTTCAAATCTAATGAAACTAGAAATTCAAACAATTGTCTGTATCCTGAAAAATCATACATCCTTGGCTTTTTCTCCACGGCTCCCCACCATACATCCACAGCAACTCCATGTATTCCTCTCTGCTTGAGCTCTTTGAGAGCAGACGAGAACCAATTCGCAGATGCGTATCGAAAGATACCATCTGCATTTACTGTATCTAATGGAAGCATAACATAAACAGGTACCGACGCCGCGACATCTTCATCCATGGGTTGAGCAAAACCTTCATCATGTTGATCCGATCCTGCAGAAACTCTACCACTGCTTTGAGAGTACGAGGCTACTCTATTCAACTGCATCCTGCTAGTCTCCATCGTATTGTTATCTCCTCTACAGTCCATCCTATGTGTAAGTAAACGGAGTAATCTGCCCTGTATGGCTCTGCCCTGGCCAAGGGTAGGAAGGTGTTGCTGAGGGAGGACTGCGCAGTCACGTCTCCAATTCCTGGGTCGCACTATAGACGCACAAATAGATTTTCTAGATGATCTCTTGATATGAATTCCCTTTTCAACGTATTGTAAGCCCGCAACTGCAGGGCTCCCGACTCGACGAGAGGGGGGCCCTCTTTCGCGCACGAAACCTGGTAGGGTTTGCCCTTTCCCTCCTGAGTTTTTGAGCGAATCCCTCGAGCAAAGGTCTCTTCTACACGACAAATCCAATTCTAAATTTGTGAAATTGCATACGTATCGATTCAGCTTGACTATGTGAGAAGAAAGGGAGAAACAGCGGATTGCCTGGAAAATGACAAAACGTCGATCAGCACGGTGTTGGTAGCAACTGGGAGCGATACTGTGCCAAACTATTTATGATATGATACATTTAATGATATATCAATCATTAATCCATGGCTTGTCGGTTGGGTTTTGGTTTTTCCTATCGGATGACCAGTCACCTGGGTTTCCAAAATGACTCACTGAGTCAAAGACTCAGACTCACTGAGTTTCTTGATGTACTTGGGACTTTTATGTAAATGGTGCATCAGTTGAGTTACAATGACATTTATAAATGAAGATTAAATCAGTTCTGCCGATGATGGGATACAGGACAACATCAAACCTTCACATTCCTGCCATCAAGAGAAGATGCAGTAACGCAGGTAGGCCCACGTGCTCAAAAGACGTTCGTTAAGAGCTTCCTGCCTGTAAGGGAAAAAAGATGAAATAGCACGAACTAAAAGTCCGTCCTAGAAAGAATGATCATGCGAAAGAATCGATTCCTGCCACTGCTGCTCCTTTGAGAAACAAAAGTGTACAAGGGGGTGATCCGGGTAACTACCTAGCTCCTTGGTGGCAAAGCCGCTATCGAGCAAATTAATCGTTTGTTCTTGCACGAATAGTAGGTTCATTTAGTGATGGTTTATTCGACACCCTCGATCTTGTCCTCAACATCAGTGTAAAGCTGGCGGAGGCGCTCAAGCTGCTCATCAGATGCTTCCCAGTATCCTCTACCATTGGCTTCCAAGAAAGTGGCAACAAGTTTCCTGAAGGAATTTGGATTAGTCTCCAAAAGCCTCTGGGCCATCTCCTCGTCTTCAATGAAGGTAGAGTTTGCCTCGTCGTAGACCCAGTTATCGACCTGTCCAGAGGTGGCAGACCATCCCACAGTGTTGGTGAGACGTTTCTGGATCTCACGCACTCCTTCGTATCCAGATCCGAGCATTCCCTCGTACCACTTTGGATTCAAAAGCTTGGTACGGGCATCAAGACGGACTGTCTCAGACAATGATCTCACCTGTGCGTTGGCAGTGGTGGTATCAGCAATAAAGGCAGATGGTGCCTTGCCATCATCTCTGAGTCCCTGGACTAACTTGGTTGGGTCGGAGTCGAAGTAGTGTGACACATCAGTAAGAGAAATCTCAGATGAATCCAAGTTCTGGAATGTCACATCAACCTTCTTCATAGCAGAGGTGAAGGCTTCTCTTGCCATCTCTCCTCCAGCGCCTGGGCGGTCGGAGTTGAAGGCAAATGACTTGCGGTTCATGTACATCTCCTGAAGCTGGGATTCATCACTCCATGAGGAGTTCTCTACTGCCAGGTTAACATTAGAAGAGTATGATCCAGAGGCATTGGAGAAGACACGAGTTGCTCCTTCTCTCAAAGAAATTCCTTCCTTCTCAGCGGTTTCCAAGGCGTGCTTGCGGACAAAGTTCATCTCGACAGGCTCATCCTGTTCGGCAGCGAGCTTGATAGCACGGTCCATAAGACTCATCTGGTTGACAAACAAGTCACGGAAGACTCCAGAGCAGTTGACAACAACATCAATACGTGGTCGGCCAAGCTCCTCCAATGGAATCACCTCAAGCTTGTTGACACGTCCAAGTGCATCTGGAACTGGCTTAATACCAACCATCATCATGACCTGGGCAAGGGACTCTCCATAAGTCTTAATGTTGTCAGTTCCCCAAAGAACAACGGCAATACTTTCTGGGTAAGCACCATTGTTATCCATTGCCTGTCTCTCCAAAAGACGCTCAACCACCACCCTGGCATTCTTGATGGCAGCAGCAGTTGGGATGGACTGAGGATCCAATGCGTGGATGTTCTTTCCTGTTGGCAACACTCCTGGGTTACGAATTGGATCTCCTCCTGGTCCTGGCTCGACATACTTTCCATCCAAAGCCTCCTTCAATGCTCCAATTTCATTGTCCTTGACAACCTGCTCGAGGCAGAACTCAATGTATTTGAAGAGTCTGACAATCTCCTCACGGTTAGCCTTAGCAAACTCAGTTCCCTGGAGAGCACGGACATATGGCTCTGCAATGAGACCAAACATCTTCATGATGTTGGCGAGATAGTTGGTTCCAATGCGTCCATCAATACCAGTTCTGTCCTTGACAAACTCAGAGACACACTCGCGACTGGCCTCTGTGATTCTCTGAAGGAGATCGACATCCTCAAGAATACCTTTGTTGTTTCCAGAGTAGATATCTTCAATATTGCGTCCTACAGCAGTGGCAAGAATGGATGGAAGACCCGTGATTGGCTCAGGCTTCTGGTCTGGGCGATCAAGCTCAGCAATGTTGACCAAAGTAGCAACAGCCTCCTCAGCAGTTGGAGCACATCCAACAATGTGAAGACCGCATGGGAGGAGTCTGGATTCAATCTCCATCAGCTTTCTGTAAACATTTCCGACGATCAAATCCTTCTCGTCAACAGACAATTCCTTTGTGTCGTCCTCTGGCAGATCAACATCCTTGTCCAAGTTGCATTGACGAGCTGTCTCAACAATTGTGGCACAAATGGCATCGGATCTACTACTGTCTCTCATGGACTGATATGAGGAGATGAGCTCCTTCAACTCCTTCAAACCCTTGTACAGTCCTGCATTCTCCGCTGGTGGGGTCAAGTATGAGATGGTATTGGCATATGATCTACGCTTGGCAATGGTGGCCTCAGATGGGTTGTTGGCAGCATAGTAGTACAAGTTTGGAATGCTTCCAATCAAAGAGTCTGGGTAGCAGACACCAGACATACCGACCTGCTTTCCAGGCATGAACTCCAAAGAACCGTGGGTTCCAAAGTGAAGCACGGCATCAGCCTCAAAAATGGACTCCAAGAAAGTGTAGTAGGCAGCAAATCCGTGATGTGGAGAAGCTGATTTGGAGAAGAGAAGACGCATTGGATCTCCTTCGTATCCGAAAGTTGGCTGAACTCCAATAAACACGTTTCCAAATTGCTTTCCGTACACCAAGAGCTCCTGTCCATTGGTGTTGAGCTGTCCAGGTGGACTTCCCCAGTTCTCCTCAAGTGCCTCTGCATATGGGCACAATCTCTGGTACTCTTCAACACTCATCTTGTATGCAATGTTCAAGTCGTTAGAGTTGAACTTTTGATCCTCAGCATTCAAAATGGATTTAATCAAGTCACCTTCAGAGGCTGGAAGATCACCGACGTTGTACCCGTCCTTTCTGAGATCCTGAAGAACCTTGAAGATAGATCCAAATACATTCAAGTATGCAGCAGTTCCAACATTACCCTTATCTGGAGGGAAGGAGAACACAGTGATGGCAAGCTTCTTGTCCTGGTTCTTCTTCTTGGTCAAAGAAGCCCACTTGATGGCTCTTGAGCAAAGAGAATCGATACGATCTGGGAGAGAGTGAGACTTTCCAGTAGCAGAGTCACGTCCAGCAAAAACAATTGGCTCAATGGCACCATCCAATTCTGGGAGAGCAACCTGAAGAGCAACCTGGACTGGATGGACACCAAGCTGACTGTCCAACCACTCTTCTGTGGTCTGGAATACAAGAGGAAGGGAGCAGAGGTAAGGGACATTGAGGTCCTTGAGAGCCTCAATAGCCTTTGGTGCATCCTGGCGGGCTGGTCCACCAACAAGAGCAAATCCAGTCAAGGATACTACGGTATCGACGTAAGATCTGCCTGTTCCCAATGGATCATAGAAGAACTTCTTCACTGGGAGGGAGAAGTCCAAAGCTCCAGCAAACACTGGCACAACCTTGGCACCACGGGCCTCGAGCTCAGAGACAACACCAGCATAGTGACCCTCATCTCCGGTCACAATATGACTTCTCTGGAGTACAAGTCCAATCACTGGTGCATCCTTTGGCAAGTTGAGGTCTGTTCTAGTGTCATACCAGTTAAGGTACTCTTTCAAGTCCTCATAAAAGGTTGGAGCAGTTGGATGCCAGATACCAACATCTGGGAACAACTCTGGCTCTGCAGTGCTGAAGTCAACATCCTTGAACTCTGGAGAGTAGCTCTGGACTGTGGAAAGGATCAAGTTTTCCAAGTTATCTACGTTTCCTCCGAGCCAATACTGGAGAGAGTTCACAAAGTTACGAGCATCCTGAGCCTTATCAGATGGCAAGTACTTCAAGACCTTTGGAAGGGTTCTAACCAACTTCAGGAGACCCTCTTCAAAGTTGTCATTATTCTGACGGGCGCTCTTAATAAAGTCCCCAATGACGCTCTTGCTCTGTCCAAGCTGGCTCATTGAAAAAGTACCAAGCTTGTTCAATTTCATCACAGCAGGCATGGATGGGAATACCAAGCATGCATCTAAGGTGTCGCGAGCTGGGGCCACAGCCTCAACAATCTTATCAGCCAACTCTTCGATGAAGATCAAAGAACCGATGAAAATGTTGGCAGATGCAACATCCTCCTTGAAGTTCTTCAAATTTTCCTCGTCACGCAACTCCTCGAGGAGATATCCCACAATCTCCACACAGATGTTGCTTCTCTGGTCATTGATTCTATTGACAGCTGCTGTCAAGGAAGATTGATACTGAGATTCGAGGACAACGTACACAATCTTCACCTTGGTTCTTCCATTGGCTTCTGGAACGATACGACGGGATTCTGGATCCACACTTGTGAAACCTCCTCCCATCATACCCTCTCCAATGTTAATCTTGAGAGGCTCATCCCCTCCAGACATGCCTCCGCCCAAGGTTGGTGGCCTTGGGCCAGATGCCACCATGGAGGTAACACTCTTTCTCTTAGACACTGATTTATTCTTGTTCATGAACTGCATACGCAAAAATACATTGGTCAATGTCCAGAAACACACGTCGTCACCACTTGCTGAAACCAAGAAATCCCCCAATCTTATCCACTGGCTGGACCCTTGACAGCCACACTTTTCACCAGAAAAGAGGACCCAACCATTTTCCATGACCAAACAAGACACATCTAACATTAAAACGTCTCTAGAAACCCACACAATCATAGATAACCCCAATCCTACGGACACCACAGGTGGAATCCCGGGAATCGGCAACGTGTCCACGATGGCACATGTCCTCCTCTCATTCAATTATGCACACAGTCGATGCAACGTACATTGATTCCATAACGATTTCCAGAGCTTTTCTTTGTCACTGGCATTGCAAGGGGGTTGGCCCCGAGCAGAGCAGCGGACGTTGTGACCACCATTGTTCAGGGACAGTGGCGAGCAACAAACGAATGCGTAGGATGATATAAGAAGATTGCTCTTCTTACGATTCTTACGTATTAATGTATTTCTAAGTAACCACGACGTTCGTTAAATAGTTTATGAATCCATCAGGAAGAATATTCACATAATATGCGAATGGGCATTCGTTATCCGATTGGATTTTTTATTTTTTTAATTCCAAGTTTCTTTTTTTGTTCCCAAGCGGGGGCGCCGGCGCGCTCTTTTCCAGGTCTTAAGACCTTCAAGCTTCAAGAAGATCATGGGGAATGTAAGTGAGCATGTTGTATGTAGATAAGGGCTACGTCAAGGATTGGTGTTAATGAGGATGACTGCTGATTCTTCCCTTCTTTCCGTTGGTGATACCTCCCACAATCTATGTATTTGAGAATTGCAGAGAAAGCAAAATCTTGACTTTATGATGATGGGCATACTTTCCATGGACGAATCTCCTCAATCTTTCGTTAAGGGTTCCAATTCTTTCATTCCAAGCTTCTACCTTCATCGCATTACCATTCGCGTGTAAGACATGAAAATAAATAATTGTATACTCAAGTGGTAGTGTTACAAAGGTAAATAGAATAATAAATTATCATATAAAATGCGGCTAATGACATGAATCAGATGCCTTCCAAGCCACCAAGGCAGCTGGAAGAACCGACGGATCGAATGTGGCCCTGCCACCCGGGAAAAGCCTTGCACATCTCCAGCTGGAAGACCCAATTGCTTTATCCAAATGAGAAGGGAAAAAACCTCAAGTAGACTTCCGAGCCAGCATCCAACCCATCTTCTAGAAGATCTCATCATCTTCTAGAAGATTGGAGATCTCCAACCCTGTCGTCTATATCTATATATCTACTTGTTGTATGTCCTTTACTAACAGTCATCCCAAGTCCCAAAATGGGCACAAGCAAGAAGGCATCACCAGACCATGAGACATCCCCAAAGAACCCTGCTTGTAACACAACCCTTAGATATGAAGACACGAGTCACTTGACCTGAGAAGGTCATCCCTATCCCCATTGTATTGTCTGAAACTCTTCTTTTCTCGGTGTATATCCTCATGAAAGGTCGAAGACTCCTACATGTATACTATGTCTCAATTTGTCTCATCACCCTAATTAATTATAATTAGGTATATCAGAAACTGTCCTAGAAGTCAAGCGTGTCACCACGATTTCCTCGAAGAAAAAAGTATTTAAAAATACGTACTACATAATCATGGTAAAAATTGTAACAGAGCAGGGATATAAAAGAGCGTAGGGGTATCATGGTGCTGGCATTTTTCGTAGGAGGCATCGTCGCTCTCATCGCCATCCTCTGCCTATTGATTTTAAACAAACGATCGGGAGAGGAGAAGAGTGAAGAAGAACCTCCTAAAACGAAACGGTTTTATACGATGGATGAAGTAAAACAGCACGCCACACCAGAGGAAAGTGTGTGGATTATTGTACGGTACGGGAACGAACAGCGAGTGTATGATATTACAGAGTATGCCGATTCTCATCCTGGAGGAGATGTTATTTATGATTCTGCTGGTATGGAGGCAACGGAAAAGTTTAATGGGCCTCAACATCCTCCAACAGTGCATGATTTGATAATGGAATATCACATTGGTTGGATTGGGACAGAGGGGGAAAAGGATGCAGAAGAGTCTAAGAAAGATATATAAGATATATATAAGAAAGATATGATCGCCATCTTCGTAAAGAATCAATTGATACTGCTCTATTGAGCATATAGATGATATGAGTTTTTGCCTCTGGTATGCTATTTGTTGGATCCAGGATGTCTACCAGTGGCAGATTGTTTGAAATATTACAGTGTTTGTTATGATGATGAATATCTGAAATCACACGTACAATAAGTCTTACAGTATGCTCCACTTCAATAAAATGTTAATATTGTTATCTGTCTGTAATTATGAGACGAATATCCCATGTGCCTCGAGTGCCTCTGTCTGACTGTATAATTGGATGCATACAAAAATGGATGCACGGCATCTGTTTTGTATAGTGTCAACATTGTAAAAACATGATGCATGGAGGACATCATCATGTACCTACTGATAGAGTAGCCTCTAGAAATACGAGCTATGGTGGTGCAATATGGAGGCTTCGGGAGGATGTTGCTGGGGCACCTGCTGCTCGAATGCAGACTGTCTTTTGGAAGCATATGGAGATTGATATTGCCAAGTCATGCTCAGAACGAGTTTCCTGTCATGTCGAGGTTCGTTTAATGGTACTACAGAATGGATCAACTCAACGGGACGAGGTATGTATGTGTGTATATATATTGTGGTCAACATGGGGTATGTACCCGTGTGCTGTTCTTGTTGACTGGTCAATGATGCTTCTTTCTTCAGGTTGTCGTCATGTACATGCACACGTATGATCCTTCTGACAGTGGATCATCTTTTATTGCCCAAAAGGACACACTGTATTCAATGGAGCTCGATGTGAGGTCATATGAGAGGCTTCGAAGGGATGAAAAGCTGCTGGTAGACTTTTCTGAATTTCGTTGCAACTTGGTCTGGCTGCTGGAACAGTCGTGCGTCGTTCAAAAGGAAGAAGAGATAATGGCACATCAATGTTCCAAAGACAAGAAGTTTCGTATCGTACTTCATGAACATCAAGGGAAGCTTGAGTTTCTAGAATATAACGCATTCAGGGAGTTGTCACATTTAAAGCTGTGTATACAATCCAACTCTGACAAGGGTACCACGAAATATCTATCGTTTCGACTACAAGAGGTTCAGGAAGAGAATACACGTCTTCAAGACAAGATTGAGAATTTGGAACAGACTGGGAGACAAATGTATCACGAATTATCTGGACTGCAAGATAGAATGTCAGCAGACACATACCAGCGCTCAAACGAAGCATCTACATGGAAAATACAATGCGATATGCTGCACGCACAAATTTCTCATGCAAAAGAGCAACAAGAATTTTTACAAAAAAAATTGGAAGCAGCACGCCGTGAAGAAGAAGACGCAACGAGGGCCCTATCTGATAAGGACCTCAAACTTTCTCATGCACATGAAGAAATACAGCGATTACAAGCAGCCATGCAATCATTTGAACAGTCAAAGATATCCCTGGAGGATTCGAAACAAAATCATGAGAATGAAATAGAGAGATTGAAAGCCTTGTGTGATGGATACAAATCTGCAAGTGACATGGCAGATGCTCGCATTGAGGACTGGAAGAGAATGGCCACATCTCATGAAGAACAGGCTACCAAGCGAGCACAGGCGATACACCACATGGAAAAGAAAATTTCTAGATTATCTCAGGAACTTTCAGAATCTAAAACAGCATCACAAGACCATGAAAGGAGAATCCATCAACGTGAAGAGTTGATGGAGACCCAAGAGGAGGCCCTCAAGTCTGCACAGTCTCGAGTCTCTGACTTGCAACAGCAACACAGACATCTCGAGCAGCAACTAGGTACGTGTGCTGTTTTTGAATACATTGTGCGTGTGTATGTGTGTGTACAGATGTGGTATGACGATATTCTCATGTATCCTTGTATGCAGTGGA